>JACCDG011724320.1_pt1 | contig 32860 bp, 47 predicted proteins | sample 7442471 | NCBI WGS metagenome assembly JACCDG01 (sample SAMN15323444, study PRJNA562643) | freshwater metagenome | isolation source: river surface water | place: USA:Blue River Watershed | collected 2017-08-17 | reverse complement strand
CACCGTCAAAAAATATCGGCGGAAATATTCGTTTACGAGGAAATTTTGGTACATAATGCTCAACTGGCAAATCACCAAGAGACTGACACCATAGGAAATGTGGCCCAGGATAAAACTTAGACTTACGAATGATTATATATCCGCCGCAAGTCCAATATTTCCACAAAACATAAAATAGACAATTAGACATACAAATAGTCTACTTTTAAAAGTCAAATCATTAAACTTGACTAGACCATTTAGTAAATTGAAAATTTATATATGAAATTACCAGCACTACCAGAAGATTGGTTTTGGGATAAAGTATTTGAAGTTAATTGGGCCGGTTGGTCTTTTAGACTTTATGATGTTGATTACTATGATGAGTATTATCAGAGTATAACACTACAGATCGGCCCTTTTATATGGTGTTGGAAATCTCGCCATAAAGATGACAAAAAAGTCTAATCCATATTAGCGTAATCAAAAAACAACCATGATAAAGCCTTATCCTTTATATCTGGTGCAGTCTCTGTTAAAAACTTCATTATATTTGCAGACTGTTTAAATAAGTCATTCTTTTTACTGGCGTCTTTTTCTCTTAATGCTTTTTGTCGATAATAATTAGACATGGCCATTAATACAGTAGATGAGTTAGGTCGTTTCTGTAGTGCTTTTTCTGAGTATGCAATAGCCTCATCGTATTTTTCATATCTAGCCATTACATCAGCCGCAAAAGATAAAGTGTCAAAAGAATTAGGGCAATGTTTTATAGCCTCTTCTAGATACAGTTTAAGACCATCTAGATTTTTGTCATAGTGCACTCTATTAAACTCATAATTTTGCACCCATGCTTGTGCACAGTTTTTATATGTTGCCAGTGCCTCACTTGTTTTATGATCTAATAAAAATTTATAAACTTTTAATGCTCGATCCATAAAATCAATACACTCTTTATTTAGCTCCGGTGCTTTACCCTCATAAGGCTTAGTGGCTCTTTTTAAAATATATGTATTGCCATATACACAAGTGTCTTTGTGAACAATCTCAAGTCCAGCTTTACCAATAATATGTTCTAGATGTTTTTCATGCCATGCATTTATGTGATCTGGATGCCAATAGTATTCTAAATCAAATGAACTGATGGCTGAGATATTCATATCTCTAAACCATATAGGACATGCAAGATAGAAAAATCCATGCGGCTTTAAACACTCTGCGTATTGTTTTAATTTAATATCAGGATCTATTTGATGTTCTAATACGTGATAAGATGTAATCAAATCATACTTAATTGAATAATCAAAATCTTCATGTAGGTCTACATCAAAATATTTTTTAGCTACCTTTTTAAATCCTCTAGTCAATTCTGTACCATGAAATTTAGCCTCTGGAAAATGACCTCTAGCCCAGTCGATAAACATACCAATGGCTGATCCAATTTCACCTATAATAGGTTTATTTAAACCTAATTTACGCCACTCTTCAAAAATAGGATTTAAAAAATAATGATGGTAACTAAGTTTTCTAGTGCCTGTGTGTATAGCATCTGATCTAGGGATTGTTCTATAATCATTTCTGTAATATTCTTTTATCTCATCTTCTGTTTTATATTTAGTTGGATATGTCACAAATCCGCAAACATCACAGATATGCATATTTTCTGGTTTAATTCTGTATTGATCTACATTAGTCCATTTGCCTGTAGTTTCGCACACTGGACATCTAAAATTTTCAATTAGCATATAGCCTCTCTTACTTTATTAATTTTTGTACTTAAATTCTGAAATGTTAAAACATCTAATGCTTGATCTGCGTCTGAAATACTTTTATCAGGATGAGTGTGGACTTCAATTAATACACCATTAGCACCAGCCGCTACACCAGCCAAAGCCATATTTGGCACAATATCTCTTCTACCAGTTGAATGACTTGCATCAAAAACTATAGGTATGTCACATATACTTTTTACTGATGATATTACATGGACTGATGGTGTCCAGCGAACATCATTATGATATGTCGATGTACCACGCTCTATAAGTGTTAAATCTTTTACTCCGGCTGTAAGTAAATGCTCAGCAGATCCTAAAAATTCATCTACTGTAGATCCAGGATGACGTTTTAAAAATATAGGTTTACCAGTTTCTCCAAGCTTTCTTAACAATGGATAATGTTGCATTGCTCTAGCGCCAACTTGAAAAGCATCACAATATTTAGACAATATTGATAATGTGTAATCAGTATAGTCTAAGACCTCAATAATATTTTTTAATCCATTTTGTTTAGCGGCATCTGAATAAGCTTTTATCAATGACTCATCTATAAGACCATATCTAACAAGCCTATTTGGATATGTACCAGCTCGATAAATACCACCGCGCAAATGAGTAGCACCAGCACTAGAAACTATTTTAGCAATTTGATGTATTTGAAATTCTGACTCAACTGAACATGGCCCGGCTATAAACTTAAAACTTTTATCATATGGACTATATGCTTTAACAAAATCATAACTTGGTTTAGGCCCCCAAGATCTTCGATGATTAAACTCTGTTAGATATTCAGCCATAATCTAATCCTTAATATTAATTTACTGTTTACTAAGATTGGTATAGTAAAAACTGCTATAAATAAATAAGCCATTAATATTTTATCTAACGAATAATTTTTATAATTTATTACTACATAAATAAAAGATAAAAAAAACAACACACACATGATTATAGATAAAATAATATAAAAAACAGAAAGGAAATTATATATTTTTTTGGCCATCCTGACCTCCTAAAATGCTGATTGTTTTAAAAACTCTTCAAAAGCTCTATCACGTTTCTTTTTTGCTAACTTAGCTTTTTGAATATACCCCTCTGGATCTTTTTTGCAATGTACATCATCAATAGGATTTTTATACATTTTTCGTAATATAAACTGCATTGCTTTTTCAACATTGCGTATTCTTTTAATTACCCAAACTTCCAGCTTTTCATTGGTCAAACCTTTAGATGCTGCATCAGCTAAACCGGCCTGTAATCCATATCGATAAGAAACTAACTTTTCTACAGATCCAGTCCTTACAGCTTTTTCTAAAACAGTTCGCCAGTGTACCTCTGTTAATGTTGCATACATTCTAACTACATCTAAGGCCTGATATTTTCTACGTCCATGATTCATCTTAATTCCTTTAAGATTTGTTTTTTAATTTTTGCTCGCTCTTTTAAATTAGTTTTAGACATTGATTTTGGAGTCTGTCGATAAACAAATGTTGGCTTATTCAAATAGCCAATCTTCAATTGATCTTTAGCTCTTACATATAAATCTAAACCTTCATAGTTTCTCAATGAATCAGTAAATTTTAAATGATTTAACGCAGAAGTTCTATATATCGTACCACCAGTATGATGATTCTCATTGCCTTTTTGTATCGTTTTTCTAGATATACCTAAATAGCAATTTGGATAAACTGCATCTAAATTTTTATTCTCAATCTCTTTTACCAAATCTCTTATAGAGTTTTTGTTAGTAAAATAATCGTCTGCATCTAATCTAATAATGTATTTACCTCTAGCTAACTTCAATGCCCTGTTAGAGCTGGCAGCAAGGCCGATATTTTGTACATTTTTATAAAATCGTGAATTTTTAAATGTGTTACAAAATTTACTTACATGATAAAGAGTTTTATCAGTAGAATAATCATCGATAATTATATATTCATAATTTTTAAAGTTGTCTTGGATAGCAACACTCCCCATGGCCTCATTAATCCATTTTTCAGCGTTGTATGCACAAGTATATACAGTCACCAATGGTAGTCTGTTAATCTGTTTAACCCATTCATTATCTTTTATAAAATCTATTACTTGCTCTAAAGTACAGGATGTGCCAAGTGTACTAAACAAAACATCCATAAGTTGCACATCTTCTGTGTAATCTATCAATAATCTTATATCTTTATGGTCTGTATTATTTAATGGGTAATTATATGTTTTATTGGTAACAGCTTTTATCGCATATGAAATGTGCTCAATATTTTTATTAAACTTTTCACAAGCTAAATTTAATGAGTTTTGAGATATAATTTCAAACCCAGTGCCAGGTATAAAATCACTGCTATACAAATAATCAATATTTTTTGAATCAAAATATTCTAAAAATGTTTTAATAAGTGAGCCATTAACAAAAATTTTATCATGAGTTACTCTAACGATATTTTTAATGTTATCTTGTTTTGCAATGGCTTGCATACGCTTCATTGGATTCTCTGGATAACCAGCGGTTATAAAAACACGCTTAGAAAATTTATCCATTAAAAACATATAGTGAGATACGTCACTCTCTGGTACAGCAATATAAATAGGTAAATCAGATGGTAATAATCTTGCAATTAGATGCTCTATTTGAGTCACTCCATTATATTTAATAAGGCATTTACCAGGTACTCTAGATGAATGAAGTCTTGAACAAATAACAATAGCACTAGACATTAACTATCCCATTTCTTTTTAAAGTTTTTGTATGTTTCAAATGATGAACAATTTTTACAAGGATCTGATTCAAAAGCTTTTTTAGATTTTAAATCTTTTCTTAACTGTATGGCTTTTGATGAATTCCAAACTGATAAAATTGATTGATTATTTAAGTCACCAATCGCAAGAGCATCTGTGATAGATGGGCAACACGGTACAACAATCCCGTTATGATGAACAATTAATCGCGCGTGAGCTTGTATACAAGACTGTCTAAATGAAGAGTCCCTTTTATTAATAATAGTATTTGATAAGTCTTTATTTACTCGACCTTCAACTACATCACGTATCGAGACTTCGGCTGATGGCCATCTAGACTTAATTTCAAACTCTAAATCTTCATCTTTATTTAATTGTGTGCGTACAGACTGTACAACCAAAGTATTATTACGCCCAGGATAATTATAGAATTTATTAACATTCGCGATTGTAAGCTCATATTTTGACCCCTTTCGTTGCGTTTCAAATATTTCCTTTCTAAAAGAATCAAAGCTAACCTTTACCTTCGTTTGATGACATAAACCTCTAAAAATATCGTCTCTATCATTTTTAAAATTAAAATTAGAATTTGTTACTCTATCTATAAATGTTGATCCAGATGATAACTTTCTAGCAAGCCATGTTATTTGCTCAAAGTTTGGATTCATTGTGGACTCACCACGATAATTAAACTTAAGAGAATGTACTCCTAAATCAGATGCCTCATTTAGAATTTTATAAGCTAAATCAAGAGACATGAAACCGCGTTTAAATGGCAATTCTTTTGCCGCGCTATGGTAACAATAACCACATTGATTAGTACAAAACGATGACAGTTCTAATGATATATCTACAGGTTTTGTAAGTTTTAAGTATGGTGAGTAATTATATTTGAATCGATATAACTGATAGTTTAATTTTTCTAGCATGTTTAATCATCGGTATTATAAGACTAAAATCAAGTTGTTTTAGAATAATAAAACTCGACAAGGCCAGCGCCGCCAGGTGCACCAGCTCCACCAGTATTTGGAGATCCGCCAGATCCGTGACCTGCACCACCACCACCGCCAGCACCATATCCAGCGGTAAATGAATTCACAGGTACAGTGCCTGTAGTGGTACTATCTTGACCTTGACCACCCAAGCCATAACTTGATCCGCCGCCGCCGCCGCCGCCGCCTTTAGAAGCGCCACCAGCACCACCAGCACCACCAGTAATTTGCTCAAATGATGGCTGGCCAGAAGATGCAGAGTTGTTAGCGTTACCACCACGACCACCTAAGAAATTAAAACAAGATATGCCACCACCAGTAAATGTATTAACAGCACCACCGATAGAGCTTGCCGTTGCTGCACCAATACCACCGGCTCCGCCAAAACCTATGGCAAGATAAGATCCAGATCGTTCTACAAAAGAAGATGTGCCAGATGATCCATTAGGCCCCGATCCTGATGTCGCTGCGCCACCACTACCACCTACACCAACTGTTATAGATAAAACTTCGCCAGGTGTTACGTGCACGTCTTTAGTAACGATAAAAGCACCATTACCGCCTGATCCGCCGCCCACAGCAATACTACCTGATCCAGCGCCAGCACCGCCACCGCCACCGCCGCCGAACAGCCTCATCCTAATTGTCGACACACCTGCAGGTATTGTAAAAGTCGAATTGCCTGTAAATGTAAGCGATATAATAGTACGACCAGAAGCTTCTATACTTGAATTAGCAATACCAGAAGCGCCGATTTGAGCTACTGTAGATCCTTCGATTTGAAATAAAAAAGCGCCAGTTGTATTAGACGTGTCACCTTTTAAAATTAAAGTAGCTGTAGTTGTAGATGTTCTAAGATCAATTTGATCTAAATAAGCACCGGCCCAATAATGATCGGATGCACCTAAATAATGTGTGTGGTTAGATGCACTGACTGTATTTTCATTTATTGGGAGCAAATCACCACGATAATTTGAGAAGTTTGTATTTACTTGTGAAGATCTGGCTTTAGTCGCTGGCTGAAATGTATAATAAGTAGTAATTGTACTTGGCATATAATAATCCTACTCCATTAAAATTATTTTAGTACATAAAACTTAATCAGACTTTAGTCTGTAGACTTAAGAAATTCTCTAAATTCCTTCATAGTATAACTAAAAGATCCTCCTGGATCCAGCTTTCGCCCATCACTAATTTCATCATGTCCTAAAACCCAATCATAACTAAATTCAGGATTTATAGCCTTTTGCCATCGACAAAACGATATTAAGTTATTTTCTTGTTCACGAGTAAATTGATGATAAAAACCCTGCTTGTAATTATCTTTATCGGTCACATATCTAACTTCACTAGGATAATAAATTTCATTAAACCATGAGGTATATTTATTACCTATTTGGTCAACTTTACCAGCACAGCATATTTCTATACCAAGACAATAATATGATAGACCTTTTTTACCATTATATTTAGATACTCCAGCATGTAATCCTACATCATCTATACTTTGATTTTGTGCTCTAAATATTTCGCCCATATTAGACATAACTAAACAACCTAGACCACTATAGGCCAATGCGTTTAATGTATTTATTGCATCTTTATCACTATTACTTCTACCAGATGTATAATGAACTATTAAACCCATAGGCATACCAGATTTAGTTTTGTATTTTCCCATGGTTTTTATATTAGTCTGTACTGTTCTAATAGGTGGCGGCTCTACATTAACATCTATGATTTTAGGCTCAGATCTAAATAGCATCGTATGATTCCAGTTTTTTAAATATAAATTTAAGGCGCTCTAATGTTTTTTTTTGCTCTACTGTACATGAAAATCTTATACAGACCTCATCTACAAAAGCTTGATATTTTGCAAATTCTTCCGCGCTCATTGAGAATCGACCTGGCGTCATAGTTTGCCAATCGTCTTTAGAAATTACGCGCTCTTTTTCACTTAATGTATAACTACAAAATGCATCACGAGATGGCAATTCGACACAGACCTCAGCATCAGGAGGTGACACTGCGCAATTTACTAAAGCGGATAAGCTCACGAGCGTTATCAATAATTGCAGTTTCAATCTGTTCTTTTTTAGTTTCATCTGGTTCATTCTCATAAGATTTTAAAAGCTCATCAACTTTATTAGCTAATGCTTTTCTATCGGCTTCAGCTATTTTAACTTCAATTTCTTTTACTGTGGCAACAAATAACTTATCTAAATAATAATTAAGAATTTGAGATATAATCCAAGACAATGGGCCAAAAGACAAAAAAGGCGCTTTCGTTACCAAAAACGCCAATGACTGTTTTACTAATAAATTGATTAGAACTGATCTTTTAGATAACAGTTCTTCAATTACATTCACCCAGCTTCACCATCGATTTTATCTGCTAAGTTTACTAAAGCAGCTTCGAGTTGATCTAAAAATGGCAATAAAATGTCATCTATTTGATTTTCAGATTGTGCAATGTAATCAGCCGCAAAAGGTTTTACGATATCCTTAATAACTGCCTTCACTGTATCTTCTGCGATGCTAAGACCGGCTTTTTTAATATCAAGAGCCATTTTAATCCTCCTTGTTAATGCGTTCTAATAATACTTCTATACGCGATAGTCTCTTGTCAATTGACTGGAGTATATTCTGGACTTCATCTTGTTTTATTTCAATTTTTTTAACATTATCTCCTAATGTATCTGCATTAATCTCGACTGAAGTCATCCATGCAGCAAATCCAAACATGACCACAAAAGCTGTACCTAAAACACTATAAGTTATTTTTAAAAACTTATCGTCTGATACTTCTAAATCCATTTATGACTCCCTACCTACAAACTTACATTCTAGATTATCTAAACTAATATCAATACTGATAAGCTTAAACTCTTCTGAAAGTAATTTTAAAGCATCACCAGGAGATGAATCCCATATAAGCTCATCATCCATTGCAGTAGCACCAGTTGAGTCCGCCCAATTATAAACATCCCATAGGGCATTTTGACTTGGTTGAGTTGGATTGTATGTTATTAATACTCGATCAAATACATCTAATTGAGGTACAAAACTTGTAGTAAATTCTATTTCTCTTTTGATAGCAGAAAATTCTAAAAACAAATCTGATGCTATTTGCTCGGCAACTGTGGCCGTCGGTATCCAAAAGTTATTGATTTCAAGCGTTCTCTCGCCAAGTATCCATGGGCCTGAATCACTCGCAATTCTATATTCTGACTCTTCCACTTCGTATGAAGTTGCTGTATCTGCCTCACGGTATTTTACCTGCACTCTTGAGTAATATTTATTATACCTTCTGCCAAACCAATTTATGTTTTTAATAGTTCTACCATATTGAGCAGAGTAGCCACCAGCTCCATAAAAATGATAGACAGTTGCTGTAGCTTCACTTCTAGGTACAAATTGAAATTGCCCATCATTAGTTACGTAAGGAGTATAATTCTCAGCTTCTGCTAGTTTTTCTACTACATCCCAAACTGTAGAGTCTATTACATCCTTAGCTGTAGACGTATTTAAGTTAGCATACTCGTTTGTTGTCGCTACAATATTCCAATAAGAAGTTGTATCACCAAAAAATGGTCTAAATATATATTGTCCAAACGAATCCTGTTGATCTCTTAACATAGTGATAAAATCACTAGCAGTTAAAGAGTTATTGTATCCAGTTAAACGTCTGGCAGAAAATTGTCTAAAACATTCTGTTAATGGTGCTACTGGTATTGATATTTGATTATTTCCTTTGATATTAATATCACCACTAATAAAACCACTAAACACAACATTGTTTGCTGGAAATTCTGTGCGTGACCAAATACCGTTTGTTTTTGTTTCGTATACAAACCCAGCTTCTATTTTTACTAAAGTGCGCTGTTGATCTGCATAATTAAACCACAATGAATTCTCATCATTATAGTTATTATAACGACCTAATGTATTGTCCATTGTGAGAGTGAGATTATTAAATCGAAATTGATTAATCTTATTTGAATCGATTTCTTTTTTAACATTACCCCACTTTATAACATCTTCACTAATATCTACCCATTCACTCTCATATAAACCAGTACCTGCAAGTCTGCGTTTAATGTACAAACGTCTATAGACTTTTGATCTTGGATTTCTAATCTGTCCATTAAGTGAATTTAAACCGCTCATGTTTCCTTTAAATCAATAGAGCCACTAAAGCCTGACTCTGTTGCGTTATCAGAATATTTATAAAAATCAAAATTACCTATCCAGTTACACTCAAAAAGAATTCCATCCCATGAAGTGCCTGTACCAAATGGCACAAAAGTTTTAGGCTCATAATCATTATAAATATCTAAAAGACTATTTCTAAAACTCTCAGTTATATTGTTCATCTTGATTTTAATAGCCCATTTTTCTTGAACAACATGACGTCTTGTGCCTCCATCAGATAAAACATGATTAACATCTTTTGGATCTATTACTGGTGTATAATTAGACGCGCTTGGCACTCTTGGAAATGTAAACTCGTTAGCCCCTATATATAAAAAACCGACTGCTTTTTCTGTATCAGCCGTCTGTGTAGTTTTAAGATCGAATGTCACTGATGTACATGCGACAGGAGTACAGGCAAAGTATAGATCGCTAGAAGTGTTACTAGTAAACTGAGTAGTAGTAGTAGGATTTGTGATTGTAAACGCATTTGCAGTCACTCCATTGTAAAAGATGTTAAATCCTTTAACATTGGTTTCTAATAATGCTAATCTGTCTACCGTCTGTGTTGAATCAAAACTAATTCTTATTGTCGTTGTTATTAAATCACTATTATCGCCGCTTGAAACATATTGGCGTCTTACATCTGGATCTAAGAGATATTCACCAGTAATGGTGTTTGTAGATACATAGACTTGAGTTGTGGTTTGTAAATATGTTCTACTTAAAAACTCCATTAAATTACTCCACTATCAAAAGCTACAGATTGATTTGATTGTCTTAGTTTTAATAATTGTCTGTCTATAGCAATTGCAAATTCTTGAGCTTGGGATTCATTACCCATAATAGGCCCATTAAAATTAATTGTTACACCACCACCAAAACCCATATCACCGGCTTTATCTAATGGAATAACAGCCTCGTCTTGTCCGCCCTCACCGATAATTGCTGGCATACCGCCTGGACGTGCTTTAACGATACCACCTTCGGCAAGACCTTTAACTGTGGTTGCAGCAATTGCGGCGATATTTATCATGCCAGCGGCCTTTGCTGCACCAGCTAAGGCGACGTTAGGTGCTGGCGGTACGGCTAAAGCTTGAGCAGCTGCGAGATTCATAGCTACATAAGCTTGAGCAAAGGCAGCGGCCTTTTGTGCTAAAAATGCTGCTTTACTACCTTCTGCACTCAAAGCAGTAATAAGATTTGCAGAAGCAGAAATAATATTAACCTTAGCATTTTGCCATGCCTGTTCGTTCTTAAGAGACTCTTCCTTCATTTTTATGTCTCTTAATTTATTTAAGTTTGCTTCTTTTTCTTTTATTGCCGCAAGTTTGTCGGATGTTGATTGAGCATTTGCTATTTTTTGAGTATCAGCTGCTATTTGTGCTGCTAGTTTTTGCTCTTCAGACATTCCAATCTGAGATATTTCACGCTCTAAATCTAATAAATCTTGTTCAGCTGCTAGTGTTCTTTTTTCTTCTCTTTTTGTTTTTTCTATTTGAACAGATTGCTCAGCTGCTAATTTTTCATTAGATAACATCTTTTCTCTAGCAGCTTCTAATTCTGCTAATTCTTGTTTAATACCAGATGTATCACCAAGCTTTATTCCGCCCCTTTCCATAATAGCTATTTGTTTTCTTATACTAGCTATTTTCTCGTCTATTTCTGACAGCTTCATTGTATTAACGTCTTTACCAGCCAATGCTGTAAAAAACCTTAAGGCCTCAGTTGTAGCTTGAGCCATTTTAGTAACAAATGGTGCAAGCAGTCTTCCTACCGTCTCCATAAAATCAGACCAGGCATTTTTCATTTGATCTACAGCGCCCAATCCAGATGCCGCAGATTCCGCCTGATTTCTATGTTTTGAATTAATGTGATCTAATACAGCTGCATAACGCTGACCTTCAGTGGCATTTTCTGAAATCTGTAACTTTTCTTTTAATAATGAATCTGTAGTACCATTTATGGCTTTACCAACAGCCTCAGCCGCTGTTGCTAGATCAATATCTTTAGCAGCTGCTAAATCTAAAGTTGCTTTTGTTAAGTCTCTAGTTACAGCTGTATTTTTTGAATATGACTGTAATATAGCTTGTGCATTTATAATTTGTTCATCGCCATATAAAGTTGCTTTTTGTAATTCAGAAGCCATTTCCGCATAACTGGCCTTTAAATCTTGAGTGTACACTCCTTGATTGACCATAGCGGTAGTCAATTTATTTAGTGCTAACTCTTCTTCTCTGTATGCCGCGATAGATTCTTTTGCAAAATCAATTACAGCGCCAGCCATTTGTTTAGCAAAATTAACTACATCGCCTGCGGTAATTACAAATCTATCCTTAAACTCATCTAAGGCTGCTGAGGCAAAATCTTTAATTTTTAAAATTAATGTGGCCTCTTTTTTAGCCATTATCTTCTCCGGTTTTTGGCGGCTCTAAGCTCTTTTTCAGCTTGTTTATTTTCATCTTCAATGCCGACATTCATTACTAATATATTAAACTGTAAATCAGATAATGCGCTATTAAGAAGTTGACTTGGCAAAATGCCGTATCTTTTGGATATGCGATCAAAGTCTAGTAATTTATCCCTAGCAAAGTATTTTATCTCGTTTTTTTTTTACCATGAGTATATTGCATTATTTCACTATAAAGCTCATGCGCCAAAGCCCATTCAGTAAATAAATTGTCTATTAATAAACCGTCTGGATCTTCTTTTTTTCTCTTTAGTTTTGGATATACAACAGATGCTAAAAATACATCCTTATAATGGTCTTTAATTTTAGATAAAACACCAGAATTAAGATCTATTTCAGGATCTTTACCAGCTTTATAAATATCGTAAGCTTTTGTCATGATTTTAGATCCGTCTAAATATGAAGTCGGATCTATCTTTTTTATTTTGAATTTAACGCCATGTACTCTAATAGTTTTTGTTCTATGTAGAACATCTTCAAGCGTCTTGCTAAAAGGCCACATATTAATAACTTGTAGTTTTGTTAAATGTTTTCATCTGTACAGCATATCCGCCAGATGTTTTATCTCGCATAACTACACAGCTAACCTCTGATTTTAATATCTCATCAGGGCCGCCGATTTCAGGATCACCAGCATCCATAATATAAATACTTGGCATGTTTATCTGCATTTCTCTGCGGATAGTAGATCCAGAGTATGTAGCACCTTGGAATGATAACTGCGCTGCTAAGTTAGTTTCGTTAAGCATTGCTGAATACGCAGTTAAGGTGTCAAATCTCATTGAAAAGCTAAACGTAAACTGGGCAACGCCTGGAGGGATTACATCTAAAAGACTAGATCCAATACGTCTTGAATCATTATCTGATTTTAAATTGTTGTTTATACCAAACTCAAAACTCTGTACATGCCAAAACGCAGACGATGTAAGAGAAGCAAAACTGCCCTCAATACTTAGGCGCATATTACTAAACGATAATGGCGTCTGTGTTACGTTAGGAAATAATGAAGATAAATCAGTACCACTAGAAGTAGAATCAACACCAACTAAAGACACTGAACATTTTAAAGCCTCATCAACCTCACCAGAGAATGTAATCTCACCTACTCGAACACCGCTGTATTGAAATATTTGCGAGCTACCTTTTCGATGATTTAGACATAATGAAGTATATGTAGATGAGAAGTTTTTAATGTCATAAGTATGCATTAAAACGCCAGCACCAGTAGTGTCACCAGTGGCTGTTGCAGTAGTAATCGTACCACCACCCATAGCGTTTTGAATTATTCTCTGACAGGCGTCGTTATCAGCCGCTGCATAAAATTCGATTTCGCCCTCAACCATTTTACTTAAAGCAATTCTATCTGCATATGTTCTATCTGTAGATATATGCTCTAAAACTTTTGTCTCTTGACTAGTTTTCATCGAAGCCGACAAAAACTGTAAAGCCGCCGTACAAGTGCTGTAAGTTTTAAAAGTTGACTCTACCCCTACAGCCAAATAAGAAAATAAACCTACTTGTGCGCTATCCCCTACAGACATGATGCCCTCCTTAGCGGCTTGCTAAATTAGCTAGATGATGATCCCTAGCTATATTCTCAATCTCATTATTGAGTTTTTTTAATTCTACCTCAATTTGTATTTTACGCTTTATTTTTGTTTTTACTATCTCAGAGTCACTAGTCTTATGTCTATACTGCATGTTTTTCTCTAGATCATATATACCATTAAATGGCTGAATTGAGCTTTTAGAACACTGTACTATTGGTATCTTATAGTTATCTGCATAAAGCTTCATCCATGATGATGATGCCGATAGATTATTAGACGTAAAAACCATTTCATTTTTATTATTTAAAGAGTATATATGACGCATGTAATTGGCCTTACCGTCACCAGTTTCATTAAATGCGTAGTATTTACCGCCTAATTTCCACGAATAATCAAACCCGATCAAAATTAACTTATCGTACGCAAATAAATTTTGTTTCAACTGATTACTGGCCTGACATAATAGAACTATCATCATATTTGAGACATTAGTCCCGGCTGTGACTTTATTCTTACATCCAGAGATAGCCATGAATTCTTTTTCACTCTCGATGATATCCTCATTAACGTAAGTATAGACCTTTTTCCAATTGCCGTTTTTAGTCCACAATGGATTACCGCATACGTTATTAAATAAAATGGTGTTTTGAAGCTTGTCCTTCCATGGTGCCATGTATTTATCAAAATTGACGTTAGCATCACAGACTATGCAAATATAAGGCTCTATGCCATTATCTAATAGATGCCCGAGAGTTTTATCACAAGCGATGATATCTACGTTATCCTTGTATTTTTTTATGGTCTCTATCTCTTCTTCAAAACTATACCCATTAGCTACAAGTAAAGCGGCCTTACCGATACCGTGAAATCTAAAATCCTCAAAGCTATTCTGAGTATATCCTCTATGTTCTTCTGCATTTTTTCGCCACTGAGCAGACCATTGTTTATAAGCAACTTCTGAGTGTTTTAAAATCTGTTCCCTATTCATCTTTTTTACCTCTGGTTATCTTAACCGTCTTAGGTGCTATTATATGTATGCCTAATTTACTATTGCTTAAACGAATAATCTCAATGTAAATGTTATCATTGATTTTGATTACATCATTTTTTTTAATGCCAATTACTAAACCCATTTAAGCCTAATAAAATAATGAGACTTGTAAATCCATAACGCCTACGCGCAAGTGCGTTTGTTCGTCATAGCTTACCGTGTGGTATGTGATATCTGTCGGAAATTGCCAATTAACTATATTGTTTAAGCTCGTATAGTGACGTAAAACTCGCTCTACATTCTCCATTAGCAATTCTAAATCCTCGTCGGCGGAGTCCTCTTTATAATCTAAAGTAGAGTCATTCCAAAACATACCAACAATAGTCAAAATCAAATCAGCGCGACGTTTACCAGCCACTTGATTGACTGTTATATCTTGAAGTTTAACTGTCTTTTTATTAGCGAATACTGTTACACAAGGTAACTGATTTGCATCTATTCTTATTTTTTCTGGATTAACTTTCATTATCTGCTTTACTCTTACAGATAAATTTCCAGACAAATCTATAGGACTACCAGTTGTCGTATTGGCTTCATTGATTACATAACGAATAGTCTCTTTAATATTACCAATATCAACCGTGTTAGCTGTACCGCTAGCCGCCGTAGGTACGTTTAAGCTGCCAGTCTGAGTTACGTTATTATATATATAGCTTGTTCCAATACGTACATTTGTAGTGCCTGGATCTGTGTAAGTAGCACCACCACCGGAGAATGTACCGGTCTGTGTGACAGCATTAAATAAATATGTGGTGCCAGAAGCTACATTTGCAGCGCCAGGATCTGTATATCGTTCAGTCGCAGCGTAAGTACCAGTTTGATTGACTCCGAAAGTAGTGTTTATTTTAACTTCTGTAGTAGTAGGAGCAACATAACTACCAGTATATGACACATCATTAATAGTATAATTAGCCGTTGATAAGACATTTGCTATCCCCGGATCTGTAGATATTGTCGCTTCATTAGTATAAGCACCATAGTAATTCATTACTTGTTTAGGACTAGATGTTAATACTTTAGGGCTTACATATACTGTAGAACTGGCTTTTGCTAATTTTACCAGGACTGTAATTTGCCCAATTTCAGCCGGGGTAAATGATCCGCTCTCTAATTTTTGTTTAACGGCTGATGTAAATCCGCCAGTACCAGTCCAACTAACTGTAGATGTAGTTTGATATGTACCAGATGATGTAATAGCTCCTCGATCTGCTCGATTCCATGTAGCTACTGGTGAGCCGCTAGTAATTTTGGCCATTGTCTCTTGCCACAACTCGGTGTCTTTATAGGTAACATTGTCGCTAACTACCTCTACAACTGTTTGCATCGATGAGAGTGTTTTATTGAAATAATGTATTGGCGGCCCGACTAAAGGATGCTGATAGCTAACTACAGAATTGGATGTAAATTTCCAAGATATTGAATTTGTACCATCTGATGCGTCTGCATAAATACTATTAGAAGCTTCGACAGTGCCTTCGTAACAAGACTTATAATAATAATAATTAACATCGCTACTATTACAGTCTATGGCCTCAACATACATTTGACCTGGGCCTGTAAAAGATCCAGTAACCACAACAAAAGATGCCGGAAATTTACAACCTACAGCTCGAAAATATCCTGGCACTGGTGATGATGCTACTGAAAATAAATTAGTCCATGACAAATTAGATATGTCGCTAGCTCTTAAATCTACCTCTGTAGAATCTACAGAAGCACCAGCAAATAATGTTGTAGGTGTAGTACCAGCGATAGTTAAGCCATCAATTATAATTTTTCCATGTCTAATACCAAATGATTTATCTGCACCATTCGATAAAGTACAGTTTATCAAATGTATTATAGTATCGTTATTAGATGCAGATGGGCCTAAAAAAAGTCTTGCTGCCGTACCTGTGCCGGGTACTGTTAAAGTACAGCTTTCTAAAATAAATCCAATCGCCGATGTTGTGGCTACACCTAAATTGAATACATTAGAATTTGAGTTACTACTAGCAGCGTTGAATGTAACTCCGTAACAATAAACAAAGCCTGATTGAAAGTTAAAAGCAGTACCATTCGTAGCATTTGTCACAACTGCGCCAGTAGCTAATGCACCAGTTCCAGATCCATTAAATGTTACTGATAAAATTTGTAATCCCGGACTAGACGGAAATGTATAAGTAATGGCCCCACCGGTAGACTCTGTGTGAGTAGAAGATATTTTAACTATATCTGATGCAGTCCATAGAGCCGCAATAGTACCTAAAGATGTAGCAGCTTTTGCCTCGGTGTCATAAGGCGCAGTATTTGATCCAGCGTTTGATACAAAGTATGTAGCCACTATTTATTTTCCTCTGCTAACCATTCTAATGTTTGATCTGCTATTTCTTCTAAAGCATCATCAGATAACCACATAAATTCTCTTTTAGGTAATAAATCTCCGCCTTCATTGTGTGCAAAAGCATATGGGAAATTGGTACTAGTGCGAGCATCATTGTAAAAAATAATAGATCCATTTATAACCTTAAAGTTTTTTGGCACAAATGATTGTCTTAATCTACCAGTTACCTGTAATAACTTACCCATTTTTCGTGGTGGTTTTGGTTTTGTTTTTAAATTTTCAGCTGGTATTCTAATTCTTACATTACCTTTTATAGTTCTATAAATAGCAGTGCCGTTTATAGCTTCTAAATATGACTTACTAAATTTTTGCCATCGACCATTAGGCCCTTTTTCATCTTCAAAATGTTGTATTATGTCTCTATATACATTTGCGCTAATTATACCTGCATATTGTTTTGTTTTTGTCGTGCCACGAATTTTATCTCTAATTCCAGTAATAAATTGATCCCAATTTTTAATTTGTAACTCTGCCGATAAGCTCATCACTCATCCCTTAGTGATTCGATATCATCTAACTTGTCTTGAGATACTTCCCAATTGTCTGGATCATCTTCATTAAATGTAGGTGAGTAATTATCTGTACCATATACAGCCCACTCACTATCAGATTCAGTGACAGGGCTACCAGTAGAATCCACCAACTGAGCCTCACCATTTAATAAGTCATCGATATTTTCCATTACCTTATCGATATACCTATCAGCCCTATTGTAAGCGTCTTTACCGCCACGAGATAAATTCTCATACATATAACCAATGGCGAGCATTTCGATCATAGTGGTATACTGTGGCGGATAAGCTGTAGTCGTATTGAATGGAGACGCTGTTAAGTCATAACGCTTAGTAAGACGTTTATTAATCTCATTTTGTGCATCTGTAATACATTGAGTGGCTAATGATGTTGTGGCCGTGTCGAAAACCGTGCCTACCATACGAGTTGACATTGCTGTAGTAGTAGGCCCAGCCATATATTAAACCCTCTTTAGTTTACCAAGAGCCTCTTTTTCCTTAATGACTTCTAAAAGCTTTTTACGTCTTTTTTGATAATCATCAGAGGCGTCTCGTCTCTCTTTTACACTACCAATATATTCAGAGACTTCACGTCCAGATTTTTTAACTTTAATTAAACAAAGCTTATCGCCGTTTACTAGCTTCCAGTATTTATCAACGATAGGATTTAATCCTTTTTCGTCTCTGAATTTTTTTGCTTCTTGTTCTAAATACTGACCAGTAACAGAAACTGGCTCTTCTTTTTTAGGTCGCCCACGTTTGGGAGCTACTTTATCAACTGTGTCCATTGTGATCCCCTTTATATAAAATGACGGCCCATTTTACTGAGCCGCCATGGTTTAATGACTATTAAAATACGTTTTGGATGTAGTACCCCGTTAAGCTTGCAACTATTTTGAAGGTGTACTCCACGTCAACTTCAATAGCATCTGCTTCTCGTTCCTCTTCTCTCCAACGGCGTACCATTGGTTTATTGCGTTGAAACAAATAACCAGATGATAGTTGGAAAAATCCAGGCGATCTGGGCTTGTAACCAATAAACGCGAAATCCGCTGGCCAGATGTTAGTAATTGCGCCAGTCGCCGCAGATGCACCATACACGCCAGTGTCATAGTACATGTTAGGGACTAGAAGCTCTTCAACATCTAGTAAAGCTGCGATCATTGTAGGACTCATGTCACGGCTAGTGTACTTAATACGATCTACTACAGTAGAGTTGTTTTTAAGTGCCACATAGCCATCACGTCCAACAATTGCGTAATTTGGTTTTACACCAGAGTTACCCAAGATCGCGCTAGTAGCTGTGTCGAAATCTTTAATTGGGTTTGATGATGTAGTTACCCACAATTCATCAGCCGCTAAAGATGCGTTCAATGACCATGAAGTAGTAGTCTGAAAGTTTGCAGCACAATCTACTTCCATTTTCATTTTGATTTTTTCGACAAGATCTACTGTCACGTCTGCACGTAAATCAGTTATATCATAGTTCTCCGCCGCGGTGTCTGGCACGTAAGACTTTAGGGCTTGCTTGGACAAGCTATAGGATTCTGTACCGATACCAAATACAGCCTCACGAGCTAAACCACCGATTGCGCGAGCAGTCTCAGGGATAACCCAGTTACGATCGTAAGTACGATAGACGTCTGTTTGTTTTTTAACAGGCACCATCGGAAATACTTTATCGTGGATGTAGTTTTTGTTTTCATATTTAACCGCTACGTTTGAGAGTAGCTGGTCTACGTGTAATTCTGATCTTAATGGTACGTTAGGCATACTTCACCTCTCCTTTAATTAGGGCACGTCATTTAGACGCAATGGGTTAATTAATACATCTGCCAAAGTACCAGTCGCGCTTACAGTATCAAGGCAAACGCCCAATACGTAAACACCGGCTGTTGATTCAGCAAACGCAACGCCTCGTCCAGAAGCATCAGCTTTAATCAATGTTCCAGCGGCCATAGTGTCATTGCAATATACTTTTGCAATACCACCGATCGCCACAGGTACAGCTTGATTAGATTTATTAGCATCGTCAGTTGTTACACCGATGATGATATCAGTAGTAGCCGATACAACAGCTACCGTTTGTGCAGCGGATACGCGCACGATACGATGAGCAGTTATGCTGTCGGCTTGTTTAAATGATTCAATAGTAGCCATTTAAGCCCCCTCAATAATTGTTATTTATTTTTTAACTTCTTTCATTACGGCTTTATATGCTTGCACGTAATCGCATTTATGTTCTTTCATATATTTTTGGATCTTATCTTCCATTTCATCGTCGCCCATTTTGCCAAAGTCTGCCCTTGTAGACTCTTCAAAATTAACCTTGCTTGCCTCATGAGCTAATTTAAGAACATCTTCTAACAGCGACTCTTTTGTATAAGTCTTATTGTCAATGGAGTATTCTTTTTTCTCTGTAAGTAACTGATAAACAAGACTCTTCATCGCTGGCGTCACCAACTTTTTTGATTCTAATTCAGAAACAAACTGTGAGCGTTTTGCTTCTTCTGCTTTTAGAAGAGCTTCTGCTTCACGTTGTTCAGCCTCCAACTTAAACTTTTTAAGATCTTCGATCTCTTTTTCAACTTGTGATTTTTCATCAGCAAGTTTTTTTAAGCTATCTTCTTTTTGTGAAAATTCTTTTTTAAGATTTTCAATCTCTTGTTCAAGCTGTAGTTCTTTTTCTGACTTTTCGTCTGCCATTTGCTCCCCCAATTTAGAATTAAATTCTTGGCTATATGATTTATACTGATCTTGTTTTTCAAATTGTGCAACTGTCACCTGATTATTACCCCAATCAAATGAATAATTACCTAGAATATCGTCTAGGTTCATCACTCCAGGATTTTCAGCACCTAACAATGCAATTCCACCTAATACGCGATCATATTTATTATTGTCTACTGTGAGATTCCAATAAATTTCGCATGAGACTTTACGGTAAGCTTTTGCTTTAATTAATTTATATACCTTTTCTGGTATATGAGTCATATCAGCAAATAACTTAGTACCTTTGACATATAAATTATCTACCCATCCGACAGATGGTAAGCCAGATGATTTGGCTAATTTCTGTTTATCGTCGTGACCTAATTTTAAATAAGGTCTAAATCCAACTTTTAATGAATTAAATGCGTCTACTATTTTATAAAGGTCAGAAACTGAATATTCGTCATTATTCCATTTACCAGCCGAAAATACTTCTACTTCGTTTATACGATAGGTTTTTATTTCTTCTATTTTATCTGGCATAAGTCACCTCTTTATTAATAATCTTATAATATCTCGACATTTGGATCTGTGATCTGTGGTTTTTTGGGCTTATCTTCTTTTGTATAAACAGAAAATCCCTTATCACTTACATTTTCTTCTAAAAACTTATCAACATTTTTACCAGAGTTAGTAACCCTGTCAGCCGACCAGTCCTCATACTTAGTTATAGGTACTAAAACAGATCTACAATTAAAATGCATAGGCGGTACAGGCGCCTCACCTACTGGAAATGTAAGTCCATGTAAATTACCGCATATCTCAGAGGTTACATCGTCGAGTATCGCAGCATACTGATAAGCCGCAATAACACCTGTTGAATTAAAATACTCCATGCGACCACGATTAAATACTTCTGTAGATTTAGTGCGAGAGAATCTCTCAAGACTTGTGTCTGATAATTTTTTGCCCTCATCATCTAAAATACCGACTACATCAGATAGTGGCTTACCATCTTTAATAGCATTGACTATATCTGCTCGTGCTCGTTTGGTTATTGTGTATTCCCAGTCACCTACGTATTGATAAGTCTCTTTATCTAAAAATGATAAAAACTCATCGGCTGGTATATTCTCATTCTTTTTACGAGCGTTATCAGCGCGTCTAATTTCTGATTTGGCCATTATCTGAGAGTCATAATATAACTGGCGATAATGTTTTTTGAACACCTTTTGCATCTCTTTTAGATACTTACCGCGTATTGATATCTCGCTAACCTTATCAATGTTTTGATTTTTAATTACATTAGACTTCTCGATTTGGGTATATAAGTCCTCAAAAGCGTCATTAACGACAGGCTCTAACTCTTCAAGTATTTTCATTTGAGAGTTTTTCATTAAGTTGTCTGCCATTTTAAAGTCTACACGCTTTTTATACTCACCGGGGAGTGTAGATAAAGCTAACCTAAATTGCTTTTTCTGCATTTCCTCTTCGCTATCATCCTCTTCATTTTCTGGCTCTTCTATCTCTTGATCCATTGGCTGATTAGGCTGAGGCATAGAATCATTTTTAAATTCAATCTCTTCTGACTGTGGAAATTTAATAAGGTTTCTAAAGTGGTTAACCTCATCAAGAGTTGGTTTATAACCAGATCCTTGAACACCTTTAATCCACATTTCAGCTTGTTTTAATGCATCACCTTCACTTAAAGGCATAAATTTAAACTTAGGATAATCTTTTTGTAGACCGTAATTATATATCACAAGCGGTCTGATAATATGTTGATCGATTAATCTCTCTAATACTTGTCGGCGTCTATATATGTGTTTATAGAATAAGCCGATCTGCTCTTGGCCGAGAGAAAAAGATCCCCCGCCAGTCTCCGATCCTTGGAATCCGACGAGGTCAGGAATGAACAGCGCCCTCCCAATATACATATTAAACAGATTTAAGCCTTTTATGTAAGCCTCGCCATTTGTTTTGGCCTCTAAAAATTCTAACTCAAACTCTTTTGGTATCGTCATCGCAGTCTTAGTTTGAAATGACTTAATGATATCAAATATGTCACTAACTACAGACTGAGGCGCACGTCTATCGTATTTAGCTACTGGTTTTGGGCCAGCGGCATTTTCTAAATAAATTGCGTAAAAACGACTAACGTGCCTTTTAGTAACAAACGCCTGATAAGCCGGATATAGGTCACTGCGCCCATAAGGGTTTTGATGTTTATCATTATTTATATAGTGAATAATCGTATTGGGATCTACATCAATGCTGTTATTTGGGCCGCGCTGTTCGTATCTAATTACATTACCTTGCTCGTCTGTGTGCAATAACCAACTGGCTGGATGTCTTGGCTTAAGATTTTTTAAAGCTAATTTATTATCTGAATTAATTTTAAATATCTTCTCAGACACCGAAAAACCATAATCATAGGCCTGACAAATATCATTTAATATCTCACTAAATGGTCTGTCAGTTTCATCAGAAATAAGATTTTCTAAATCTTTTTTAATTTGGCCTTGAGACTCATCAAGTACATCAATATACCAGCCAGATCCTACAACTAAATCTTTTTTGATTTGCATAGCGACATTGACTTGATCGTCGCGCAACATCTCTTCATATACGCCATAGGTATAATCTTTTTTTACCAATGGATCTGGATTGTATGGTCGTTGGTAAGAGTCTGGATGATACGGCGATACTGTGAAAGTCTCTTCATTCATATTGTAATAGAGATCTTCCATCGCGGCGGCTGATCTAGATCGTTGAGCTTGCGGTTTGGCCTCTGGTGTTATGCCTTCGGGTATCTCTTCGGCCATTTTATTAACTCCATTAAGTTAAAATTTTAGATTTAATATCAGAGTAAACGTCTAATACGCTTTCTTCAATACACATTTGGATAGCGATACACATAGCAATGAATAAGTCATCATGTTTGCCGTCTAAAGCTTCGATTTTACCGTTGTTATTAGTTAATGTCATACACTCGCCCAAGGTCTTAAGATCATTTAGCTTAATAGTTTTATTTTCTACGCCTTCAATAGCTGTGTCTATCATTAATGGTCTGCTCACTTTATCAGTAATCCAGCCTAATTTATCATCGCTGACTTTATAAATAGCCGGGTAATTATGTATTTCGTCGAGTTTTAATAATACGGCGTGACCATGATTGTTGCGCTCAACACCTATTAAGCATGGATGAGTACTTGAATACATTTCAGACATTTCAATAAGTTTATCGGCGAAATCTGATGGCTTTAATTGACCGTCATAAGATGCTACTTGTTCTTTGGTCTTAACATCAAATACATGAGCAGCGCTATAGTCGCCGCCTACACCTTCGGCTGGATCTGCTCCGATGACGTATATATGACCAGGCTCTCGTTTTTTATATATTCTAATATCGTTTATTATCTCTATTGGTTTAGGTGATTTTTCGTATATTGATTTGATTATCTCTAAATCAAATGGATTTTGACCAGTAGTTAAAAAACATGAGGCATCATTTTCAGGATACTCTTGTTTAAAGAGATTTTTTAATTCACGTTGTTTAAATCTGCGAAATGCTATCTGTTCTAAAGTTATATCTATTTGGTATTTGTCTTTAGCATATTTAATTAATTGAAGCTCATCTGATGTAAGATTTTTAGCTGTAACATCATGTAAATCAATTTTATAATCGTCATATAAATACCATGGATAGAATAATTTAACGTAATTTGTCTCGTTGTTAATCCATTCATCGTAAAATGAGTTAAGGCCATTGGGAGTGCTTTCTATGGTAATTATACCATTATCTATTGGTACAGCTTCAATAGTTGCCCTTACTCTGTTTTCATCTTCTATAAAGGCGCGCTCAGATATATGTAGCCAGTTAATAGTGTTAGATCTTGATTCTAAATCACAAAATATTCTAGAGTTGGTTTCTGGAAAATACATTTCATATTTACTTCCCCCACCTCTGTCTGGTTTTGGCTTTATACCTTGATGCATAAATTCATATGCTCTCCTTGGTATTCTAAATAGCTTTTCAATGGCGTCTTGCTCGTGGGCTAAAATGCACGCATTTACGTTTCTATTAAATAATACAAAGTCTAGTTGCTTGATAAGCTCATTAGTTGATACTCCTACCTGTCTTGATTTCAATATCATTTTTCTTTTATGTGATACTTGATTAATTCTTTTTTGAATGGAATTTGGTTTAAATAATTTTTTTTTGCTTTTTTTATCGACTATGTAATAAAGACTTTCTAGTCGCCATTGAGGATCAAGAAATCTTTTATCTATCTGCATTAATTTTTAAATTATATATTTTATTTCTAAAAAGAATAATTCCTTCAAAGCAGTCCTGTAATATTTTATCTTGCACTTCCTTAGATTCAGTGCCATGACCAGTGAAATTGTCAGCCATTTTAAAAATCCATTTGTATATTTCTTCATTTAATAAATCTTTATCATTTATCTGCATTTTCAATTTCCTCCAAAATCATGTCATGCAATGTTCTAGTCTGGACATTTGCGTCTAATTGCATTTTGTCTGGCACTTTACCAATAGTTCTATCGAGTAAAAAGTTAAGTCTGGCAAGATCACCTTGCTCTAAGGCAATAGATACTAATTTTAAAACTATCAACTCTTTTGTAGGTGTTTTATCTTTTTGTTGAAGTATTACTTTAATTTCTTCTGGAGTCTTATCCATATACTTATAGATTATGGACTCAAACTCTACAGCTCTAATCTGTCTTGCTTCTTTAAGATCTGGCGGCAATGCGCGTGAAGATTTCTTGCCTGCAGCACTTGCTCTAGGGTCTCCCGGTTTAAAACTAGCTGGTGTTGCTTTGCCTTTTGCCATGCGTTAATTATGCCTTAATTGGAGCGTATCGGTCGGACTTTCACCGCCCCCTTCTGAGTGGTGCTCAGACGTGCCAGATTCAACACTAGATACGCGTTTTGGGTATGGTTTACGTAATGCTTCAATTTGTTTTTTAATTTCATCATCAAGTGGCATTAAATATCGATGTTTACCAAGTTGTTTTATTTTTCTACATTGCGATGGCTTTGCAGTTTTTCTAATGTTGCCCTGCTGTATATTATAGCCCTTTTCACTAACTTGTCTTGAGTGCCATTCTCGACCATTTTTATCTACATACTTAAATGATTCACTACTTTTGCCAGAATATAACCAGTTTGTTGCTTGATATATGCCCCCATGATGCCCCTCATTGGGGTCTGCAAAACTGACAATTAACTTTAACTCAGGACTATTTTTTTTAAGAAATTTTATAGCTAATGATAATATTCTGCTTACTTCATTTTTGTGGTTATTCAAAGCTACTCTAGTCAATTCACAGCCTTGTGTTTGTTCTAAACCATATGGCTTATATAAATTACTAGATGCCCCTCTGCTGAATATTACGCAGCCAATAAATTTATCATCTTCCCATGCGCCTATTTTTACTAGCGGTGGAACTGGGACGCTCTTGCTGTAATGCCAATTTTCACAAGCATATTTACAAGCTGCGTGAGTAGCCCAATCAATTTTTAATTTTGGCTTGGGATTTTTCAAATTGTTCTCCACAATGAGGGCACTCCATAAATACTAGTTTCTTTTCATCAAGCTTACCTTGATCGTCTTCTGTACCTGGCTCAAAATCTAAGTTGAAATTATTTATGCCAAGCATATCAATATTAAAATCTGGGCCTAAATCTGCTAAATCTAAATTTATTGCCGACAAATCTAGCTCTGCCCAATTGGCTATAGCATTGTCGCTTTGCACAAAAGCATATTCTTGGTCTTCGTCTTCAAACTCTTGGTAAACGACAGGAACTTGTTTAATTTTCAATTTTTTAAGAGCTTGTAATGTACCATGACCTTTAACTATTTTGTCTGACAATTTACTGACTACTATCGGTGCTCGAACACCTTGGTATTCAATAAGTTTAGCTAATCGATCTATTTGCTCTTTAGGATGTTTATTTCTGTTCTTATCGTGTGGTTTAAGCTTTTTAGGCGATACGAGTTCATCGTATTTACATTTTATTTGCATTTTTGCTTCCCCGTTTTGTCAATTGCGTTAGTGGTATTCTGACATATTATTATTGAACAATCTACTAGACCGGAGTATTAAGTTTTATCTATGAAATTAGAAAATATCTTATCGGTTATTCTATACCAGTTTTTTAATCCATCTACCGTTTTTATCCAAAACCATCGGTAATAGTTTTGGCCAGCCGTCGAGTAACATTAATGAACCAAGTATTGGTCTTTTGAGATTTGTATTGTTATAACTCATAGCCAAACTATAGTCATTTACAAGACAAGCTGTGAAAGCTTGCCAATAAAGACCTAAAGAATTCCCCCAATAATTAATAGAGAATTTTTCGTGATAATGGCCTTGCACTGCGTTCATTCCCATAGATTGAGATAATCTTAATGGATCGGCTGTTTTGCCATGATGAAAATAACAATCTGTATTATTTGAAAGCTTTATTATTAAATCAAAATGCCATTTCCATTCTTTTGGTGCTTCTAATACTTCTCTAAAAGATTTAAATACATTGCGTGGTAGCCCATGAGCTACACCTTTTCTATATACAAGTGATCCGTGATTAGATTCTAATAAATCTACTTTAGGAAACATTTTATAAAGTATTTGTAGTTTCTGTATAGCTGATTTTAATTCATCGCCTGGAGATAATAGATCTGGATTGGCTCCGTGAAATGATATTGCGTGAAAATCTACCTCATCGCCTATCTGTATTACTCTATCTGGTTTATACTTTTCTTTAACTGCTTTTAAAAACGAAAATGCGTCACTGTGATGATACGGAATATGTAAATCACCAATAACCAAAACTCGTGAATTAGCCATCCGATACAGTGTTTCTTAAATTATCTTAAATGGCTATACAGCGAAAGGTCTAGAAATGTTACGTGGCTTTATTTTCAGTGAATGTCTTTATAATAAATGATGCTCGATTTTTAACACCTGATTTTTTATAAATCTGTGTTACATGAAATTTAACAGTCTGAGATGCGAGCTTTAAAATATCGCATATTTCGACGTTTGTTTTACCAGTAATGATAAGATCAGCGATCTGCTTTTGTCTTTTTGAGAATCCTTTAGCCATGGTTTATAAACAACTTAAAGTTATACTTTAGTCAAATGTTTTTGTAGTTCAGCATGTAATAGCTTGTCATTTTCAATAGTCCAGCCTCTATTTTTAAGGGCTATTAGATATACCGGGTATTTCTTAATAAACTGTCTAATCCCTATATCGTGTTGTTTTCGATGATGTTCAAAACACATTGGGAGTAAATTCCATAACTCATCCGGGCCGCCAGAGCCTTTTGATCTTATATGACATACCTGACTTGGGGAGTTACCACATATAACACAGGGGAGTTTTCTTATATGCTCAAATAGTTTTTTTTTACTCATCTAATTGATCGCTTGCGATGGTCATAATGAATCTTGCTAAAAGATAGAACACGAGAAGTATTGCGAATTTTGCCATTGTATCTTCTATCATTTAAAGCTCCTGTGCTTTAAGTCTTTTTTTAATAATCTCTCGTATGTTTTTAAGTTTAATAGAAATAAACGCTTCTGAGTAATCAAAGCACTCTGCTATTTCTGAAAGCGATAGGCCCCATTTATAAAAAAGTATGTAGAACGCTCGATCTATTTTAGAGTCTATTTGTTCTAGAAGGTTTTTGCATTCATATGAGTTATAGATCATCTCTGATGTATCGACTCCGTTATAGTTTAGTATATTGTCTAAGTCTTTTTTTTTATCAAATAACTTGTCGTGTGTTTGATTTTTTAAATACAGATAATCTATGACGGCAAAATGTATTGGTTGATATTGGCCTTTACCTTCAATGAATTTTTGAATTATTGATTGAGCGCAGTCATCCGATCCGTTTGATGTTTTGCATATGGATCTGTAAACCTTTTTAATTTTCTTCTGTACTCTGATTATATCTTTATCAGTCAGTATATTGCGCATGATTAAATCATACGTGTTTAGTTTTTTTAGTAAAAGTTTAAAATGGTCTAGTAAAAAACCCGGTAGGGTTAAGCTACCGGGCCTGATGCTGGAGAATAAGAATGAAACAACTAAGACATATACTATAATCAAATAATAAATTTATGTAAAATGATTTCTAACTTATTTTCTTTTGCTGGTAATTTTCGACTGCCATCGAAGCTTAAAATTAAAGCATCGTTTTTTATTATACCGGCTTTTTGCAGACAATCGCTTGGTAGGGCTAATAAATTATCCAAGTCACCAAGTTTAAGATTCATTTCACCTTTAGTTGTGTAAAAGTCTTTAAAATAAAATTTATACGTAGCTTGTATGTATTGATCTATTGGATCATCTTGCCAGGCTTGTTTAAGTTTAAGTACAAGCCAATCACGATCATTTATAAGAGCTTGTTGTTTGCCTACAAATACACGATGTCCAGCTCTTCTAATGGTGTTATTGTTTTTTTGACTCCAATGTTTATTAACTTGAGTCTCGAATTGAAATAGCATGTTTAAAATGCTACTTAATTATTTTCTACAATCAATCTCAGATTCAAAATACATCGGTGTGTAATTTAAAACTCTTATCCAATTGCCCTGGCAAGTGTGTTGACAATTTTCGGTAAACTTATCTGACTCCCATTCATTGATACAGTAATTTGGTGCTGATTTGCCACAAGCAATTAGACTAGTCGTAAGTATCAAAGCAATAAATTTTACCATTTCTTAAACGTCCTTTAAATCGATTGCAGTAAAAATCTCGATACTCTTTAGCGTCAATATAAACTTTATGAAGATTGTTTTTAACTATGAATTCAATTAATTCATATTCAGATTTATTATATTTCTTCTGTTCGTCTATTATTTTTTTAGTCACTTCATCTAAATATTTTGTTAAATCATCAACCTTTTTTATAAACTCATCATATTTAACAGCATTTATAATAAGTGGTTTTTGATTGTCTATCGTTTGTGTTTCTATCTTTTCTTCTGTAACTGGTTTTTGAGCACAACCAATCATAGAAACGTATAATACAATTTGTAATATATATTTCATATAAACCTCTATAGTGAGTATGCTGATGGGGTAACTTCTCTTACGTTATCGACCTGACCGTCGCAACGATTACAAGATCCGCCTGGTGTTTTAAAATAATATACTTGATTAATAGATCCAAAAAAATCTTGACCAGGGACAATAGAATACTCGTAAAGATTATTTTCAAACTCAAAAATGTAAGTGTCGCTACCCGAATGAATTGAGTAATTAAAAACTTCACCGATAAGATCCGTGCAACTGTCATCGTTATAAATTAGACCTACATTAGCGCCACCGATTTCATTAGTGTTTGGATTAAATCTGTAAAAGTAGTTATCTGTGTATGTTTTAACCCAATCGTAATCGCCCTCGGTGTCTATGTAGTAACCTTGACCGTTGTAATCAGCATAACCAACGCCTGGATCAAAAATACTACCTACATCCATTTGGGGAGCACATTGAACGCCTGGTGTAGTACTTAAAGTTGCTGATGATCCGCTATCTTTACATGCTGTTAATAATAAAATTGGTAATAAAATTAAATATCTCATAAATACTCCTTAGTAAAAAACCTACCGGGACTTGCAACCTTGCAGGAGTGACCAAACAACTGAAAAGTCACTCATCCCGGTAAGCAAGTATTATTTTTTAAGAATTTCTAAAGTGTGTTCGTAGCATGATTTACAATGACACAACTCTTCTACATTTAGAGACTCATCAATTGTGCAAAAGCAAACCATCTCTTTAACCTGTGGGCCATGTTCACCAATATTGGTTAGATAAAACCCACAGCCTTGGCATTTAGGGCAATCTTTGTTGGGTGTGTTCATTTGGTCACTCTCCAGTTTATAATTTATACTTTCTTAAACATTTTTTAGCTAAACCCAAACTTGATGTGTCTTCTGTAATTAAATGCTCGTCTAGGCCGTGTTCAGATTTGCAATCCTCATATAAACCAATTAAGGCTTCTATTAATTCTTTTTTTGCATATCTCAGAATTAAATTTTCAGTTTCTAAGCCAAAATTTTCAGACAATACTTTGTTTAAATGTTCTCTACACAAAGTGGTGTTAATTTCATGAGATTCGCAATCATTACATTTATTCATTTACAAACTCCCATGGCATTGAATTGATGAACATTTTTGCAGCGGCATTTAATAAGCTTTGTTTCTTTGGGTCTTGATGATATTTAAGTGCAGCTTTGTAACCACGAGTCTTAACAGCAGCTTCAAACATCATTTGTCTAGCTTTAAGTAAATTTTTAGTAGATTGTTTCATTTGGTCACTCCTTGTTATATATACATAATATAAGGATATGAGACCAAAGTATAGTAAATAAAGGGTAGTGTATCAATAAGATACAATATACGCGTTTTAAGCTCGATTAAATGTCATGTTTTTTAATTAATCTATTTGTTATTTGCTTAATCTGTCCTGCATAAGAAGACTGTTCAATAGACGGCAATTCTGTATTAATGCCAGCTTGATTAAGCTTTAAATTTGATTCTATTGCATCTCTAAATTGTGCAAAAAATTGACCTTCCATGAGATTAATACCTAAATTTTCACACACATATTTCCAACCGCCAAATCTATCTATCATTTTCCAACCAGCAGGGCCAATAAATATTTTGGCTTCATTTTCATTACTCCAACCATATTTGTAAATTGCTTCTTTAACTCTTAAAGCTGTAGAAATAGCTAAATCTTTTTTCTCAACAATGGGACTTATTATTTCTTTTATTTGAGCAGGTAAAAACATTTGCCTATTTTTTGCGTCATTTCGATATTTTTTAAATGCATCTACAATTTCAGTTAAATCAAATTCTGATAAATCTTCAATGTACATTTTTATTACATCATCACTTAGTTCACGATTGTAATAAGCACTGTAAGCTACAATTAATTTTTTTAAAATCTTTTGATTTTCGAAATTCATAATTCACCTTTTTCTATTCTGGTTATTTGATCTTGATAATGTTGTGATTTTTCCATTTGTTTAATTTGTGAGTTTGTAATCGCAGATCCTCTCGCCCATTGTGTTCTTAATGCTTCTGCATCTTTTAAACACAAACCTATTGGATGAGCTTTTTTAACGTAAAATGAGTCATTATGCCAAACATAAAATTCAATTACTTCTGGAGCTTCTTTACCAAGTAAATTTGCTATCTGTGAAATTTGTGCGTTTACTCGTGCATTTCTTACGGGATTCTGTTGCCATCTTTTTTGATAAGCATTTGAGTATGACTCCCAACATAACAAATTAAGATTTTTTAACTCCTCCGGCATGGCCCTTTGAGGCCTTGCCAACTTCTTTTCAATTCTATTCTTTTCTTTTCTTTTCTCTTCTATTCTATTCTCTTCTATTAGAGACGTTTTTTCTGTTGTAACTAATTGAAAAGACTCAAGTCGGCTGAGAGAAGACGATAGTCTAGCGGTGCTTCGACGTATAGACGACGGTAGTCCGGCACTAGTCAGACGTATGTCCGACGATGCTCCCTCACCACACAAACAGAGCAAGTACACATACAAGAGCACGTCTGAGTGACATAGGTTCGCTATCGCTGGATCATTAAAAAAACCTGTATAAAATAGAAATTTTTTATGAGTTTTTTTTAAATTTGGGTTATGTTTTTGCCAGTTTAAAACAGTAACTTTAAAAATAGTTTTATCCATAATTAACCTTTGTTATTTTTTTCGTTTAAATAAATATAGCATCAAGATTTTGCGACTTTCGTATAGATTGTGAAAAAAGTACAATACACTTTATGAATAATTAATATTCGTTTTATGTATAATAAAAACATTACAGTTTATATTTTACATTCTTAGATATCCAATATAAGACCTGAGTATTAACAAGGGGATTAAGAATGTCAGAGTTATTTAAAGCTTTAAGCCAAGCCCAAGGCGAGTTTAAAAGTATACCTAAAAACAAAACAGTAACCAAAAAAGGAAAAGATAAATACGACAAATGGTTTGAATACCAATATAAATATGCAGATCTAGACTCTATAATAGAGCATACACGAGCACCATTAACGAAGTACGGCTTGTCTTTTACTCAATCTATAGAAAATGAACAGTGTATAACGACAATAAATCATGCTTCTGGGCTTAGTATAAATTCATATTGCCCAATTAGATTTGAATCAAACGACATGCAAAAGATAGGTGCCGCTATCACTTACGCGAAAAGATATGGCCTTAGTCTGGCTTTAGGTATTTCTACAGACGATGATCTAGATGCTAATGATATTACAGACGAGCCTTTTAAAATAGAGTCTAAAAACGCACAAAAACAGCCTATAAACGACGTTAAGTCTGGTGCTAGTAAACCAGCGCAAGACTATCAAATTAACGTGAGCGGCGCAGAATCTTTGCAAAACCAGCCCACTCCCCCGTCATCTACGGCATATGATTTAACGCCACGACAAT
>JACCDG011339003.1_pt1 | contig 32882 bp, 21 predicted proteins | sample 7442471 | NCBI WGS metagenome assembly JACCDG01 (sample SAMN15323444, study PRJNA562643) | freshwater metagenome | isolation source: river surface water | place: USA:Blue River Watershed | collected 2017-08-17 | reverse complement strand
CTTGAGTACCGAGAAAATGGTGCCAACCGAAATGTTGATGTCAATATTCGACGAGCCATCCAGCGGATCAAATAGCAGCAGAAAGCCACCTTTCGGATAGCTGTTGGGGATCGGGTAGGGGTGATCCATTTCTTCTGATGCCATGGCTGCCAGATGGCCGCCCCATTCATTGGCTTCCAGCAGTACATCGTTGGCGATCACGTCGAGCTTTTTCTGTGCCTCGCCCTGAATGTTGCCCGTGCCGGCCTCACCAAGAATACCGGCCAGTTCACCTTTGTTGACGGTGTGGCTGATGGCCTTGCAGGCACGCGCCACAACCTCGATCAGGAAACGCAGATCGGCGGTAATGGCATTGTTGGCACGCTGCTGTTCAATCAGGTAGCGGCTCAGAGAGGTGCGGCTCATGTCGTGTCCTCGGGATTGGGCAAAATTGGACGCGATTATACCGGGAATGTGGCATTGCTTCATGTGGCATGCAGATAGCGCTGGATATCCACCTCGTCAATCTGCGCCGGTTGCAGGAATTGGCTTCCATATTCGGCGTAGACACCGCTTTGCAGAAACAGCGCAAACAGATCGGCATCAATATGCTGTTCATCACGCATGCGCGCCATGATGGCGATGGCCTGAGACAGGGTTTTGCCTTGTTTATAGGGGCGATCGATGGCTGTCAGCGCTTCGAAAATGTCGGCAATCGCCATCATCCGTGCCGGAGTGCTCATTTGCTCGCGCCGCAGCCGTTTCGGATAGCCGTTGCCATCCATTTTTTCGTGATGGCCGCCAGCAAGCTCCGGCACCTGCTGCAAGTGAGGCGGGAAGGGCAGGTGCGAGAGCATGATGATGGTCTGCACGATGTGATCATTAATCTGGTAGCGCTCTTCGTCCGTCAGCGTGCCACGCTCGATACCCAGGTTGTAGAGTTCGCCGCGGTTGTATTTGTATTGCGGCACCTGCAGTTTGAAGCCCCAGGGGTTGTTGCCGGGAATGCGATCTTTTTCGCTACGGCTGATCAGGTGTTCGGGTTTGTTGCCGAGCAGGGTTTCGGTTGCCGGCAAAGGGATTTCAGGCGCACTCGCCTTGCGCGCCAGTTCTTCGTGAGAAACGCCCAGTCGGTCATCCAGTGTGCGTTGCCAGGTGCGGGCACCAATGTGTTTCAGGCGTGCCTGTTTTTCCGGTGCCATGAATTCGCTGCCGAGATTGCATTCCGCGATAAAGCGGAATTCTTCGTCCAGTGTTTTCAGGGTTTGCTCCAGCTGGTTTGCCAGTGGCTGCTGTTCCGCGCCGGAGGCCAGTGCTTTCCAGTATTCGATTTGTGCATCGCGCTTCAGCACTTCAAAGCGGGTGCGGATTTCATGGATCCGGTCATAAATGGTTTCCAGTTTGGTTGCCTTGTCAACCACATATTCCGGCGTGGTGACCTTGCCGCAGTCGTGTAGCCACGCCGCCAAGTGCAACGCTTCGCGCTCGTTATCACTGAGCTTGAAGTCGCGGAAGGGGCCGCTGTCTGCCTGGCAGGCGGCATCGGCCAGCATTTTTGTGAGTGCCGGTACGCGCTGGCAATGGCCGCCGGTGTAGGGAGATTTCGCGTCGATCGCGCCGGCGATCAGTTCGATGAATGCTTCCAGCAAGCGCTTTTGCGCTTCCAGCAGGCGTTGCGCCTCAATCGAAATGGCTGCGGTGCCGGAAAGTGATTCGATGAAGCCCAGCGAGGTTCGCCCCGGATTGTCCCGCTCATCCAGTTGCAGCACCATTGCGCCGACCGAATCGCCCTGGCGCGTGGCGAGTGGCATGACAATGACGTGGGCCTGATCCGGGGTTTCCTGATTGTCGATGCGCTTACCGCTGTTCATCGCCTGACGGCATAACACTGCCAGTTCATCGTCGGTGCCCCCCAGTTGTGTGGGGAGCTGTTCGCCATCCGCCATGGCGGCGGCCCGATGCAAGCGATTTTTTCCGTCCAGAAGGAAGATGGCGCAGCCCCTTGCGGCAATGACGCTTGCAGATTCCTGCAGCACCCTTTGCAGCAGCGGTTGTAGTTGGCGTTCCGAGCTCAGGGCTGCCGACAGGTCAAGGAATTGGGAAATGGTGGCCTTCATCTGCGACATGGCCTGCGCCAGCCGGTTGATTTCGCGAATATGGCTGCGGCGTTCGATGGGCCTCGAAAAGTCAAAGGCCTCGATGGTACGCGCCTCCTCAGCCAATTGCTCCAGCGGTTTTGATACCCAGCGACTGGCCTGCCAGACCAGCGGCATCGATACCAGCAGGATCACTAAAGTCAGCCACATCTGCTGGTCACGCAGATGAATGGCGTCGTGCAGCAGCTCTTCTTCCGGCGAGGCGAGCACCAGCCACATATCCTGCTGGCCGATATGGATACGGCTGGCGCGCCCCAGCCAGAGGCGCCCGTCAACACTGGCTTCGTGGGTGGTGTTGAGGCCCCGGGCGTGTTCGCGCATGGTGGCAATTACCGGGTCGTTGAGCGGTGCCAGCTTGCTGCTGCGAGGCAGTTCGGTTGTTTCTGTGCCAGTGTGGCCGGCCAGCACCCGCAGTTGCGGGTCCAGCAGGTATTTGCGGGTAGATGGCGTGATCGGAATGCCGGCCAGTTCGCTGTCCAATTGTCGCAGGGTCAGATCGGCGCCAATCACGCCGCCTTTGCTGGCGCAGGGGTGTGCCAGTGTGATGCCGGCTTCGCCTGACAGGTAGTAAGTGTACGCGTCGGTAACAATCAAGGTGTTGCTGGCCTGTGCCTGCCGAAACCAGGGGCGCTGGCGCGGGTCGAGTGGCTTGCCGGTCAGCGGGATGCTGGCAAGCTGCTGATGGCGCAGGTCGAAAAACATGCGTTGATAACGTAGTGGCTGCTGTTGGCGGTCGATAATGTCCAGCGCATAACGTGCTGATTCGGGTGCCTGCCAGCGCTGGCGGGCACTCTGATCCGGTAGTGGCCGTAATTGCATGAAATCGCCATTGTGGTAACCGACATACACCGATGAAACGCTGCTGTTGTTGTTCAGTACCGACGCCAGTGCCGGCAGTGCGGCCAGTCGCTGTTGCCAGTCCAGGTGGCTGAGTGCGGGCAGGTGACTGGACTGGATGACCGCACCTTGTATCGGCAGGAACAATTTGTCTGACGACAGGCGGATTTGCTGGTCTGCTCGTTCAAATACGGCTTTTCCGGCCGTCAGCAGCATCTTGGAGCTTTCGCGGTAGCTGAAGCCGCCGATAATCAGCCCGACCAGGCCAACCAGCAGGCAGAATAGGGCGCCCATGACAATTTGCAGCGGTACGGCACGTTTTTGTGGTGTGGTCATTACTCGACCCCGGCGATTTTGGATATTTCCAGTGTATACGCTTATGTTGCTACAACGTTATCAACGCGATGCTGCAAGGTAGAACGCAGGGGAAAACCCTGATCAGTGATCCCATGCAAAACGCCTTCACAGCGAAGGCACAAAAACGTAAAATGAGAAGGTTTTTCATGTGCATCCCGTTGCAATTTGCTGCATATGGAATGTCTCTTCTTTGCAACTCCTTATTTGAAAGGTTCAAGCCGTGCTAGAAGCCTATCGCCAGCATGCCGCCGAGCGTGCCGCACTTGGTATCCCCGCCCTCGCACTCAGCGCCCAGCAAACTGAAGGTCTGGTTGAATTGCTGAAAAACCCGCCGAAAGGTGAGGAAGAATTTCTGGTCGACCTGATCACCCATCGCGTTCCGCCCGGCGTGGATGATGCTGCAAAGGTCAAGGCTTCCTACCTCGCTGCCGTTGCATTCGGCAATGAAAAATGCCCGCTGATCAGCCGTGAAAAAGCCACCGAACTGCTCGGCACCATGCTCGGCGGTTATAACATTCACCCGCTGATCGATCTGCTGGATGACGCACAGGTTGGCGCGATTGCTGCCGAAGGCCTGAAAAAGACGCTGCTGGTATTCGATTTCTTCAACGATGTTAAAGCCAAGTCGGATGCTGGCAATGCCAACGCCAAAGCGGTCATTCAGTCGTGGGCTGATGCTGAGTGGTTCACCAGTCGTCCGGAACTGCCAAAGAAAATCACCCTGACCGTGTTCAAGGTAACGGGTGAAACCAATACCGATGACCTGTCGCCGGCACCTGACGCCTGGTCGCGCCCGGATATCCCGCTGCACGCACTGGCAATGCTGAAAAATGCTCGCCCAGGCATTGAGGCCGACGAGCCGGGCAAAATCGGCCCGATCAAGCAACTGGCCGCACTGCAAGCCAAAGGCAACCCGATTGCCTACGTCGGTGACGTGGTCGGTACTGGTTCGTCGCGTAAATCGGCAACCAACTCGGTGCTGTGGTTCACTGGCGACGACATTCCGTTCGTTCCGAACAAGCGCTTCGGCGGTTTCTGCTTTGGCACCAAGATTGCCCCGATCTTCTTCAATACCATGGAAGATGCAGGCGCGCTGCCAGTTGAAGTTGACGCTGGCAAAATGGATATGGGGGATGTGATTGACTTCTACCCGTACGACGGCAAAGTCGAGAAAAACGGCGAAGTGATTGCGCAGTTCGCGCTGAAATCCGACGTGTTGCTGGATGAAGTCCGCGCCGGTGGCCGTATTCCGCTGATTATCGGCCGTGGCTTGACCGCCAAGGCACGTGAGTCGCTGGGCCTGCCGGCTTCGACGCTGTTCCGTCTGCCGCAAGCGCCTGCCGATACCGGCAAAGGGTACTCGCAAGCACAGAAAATGGTTGGCCGCGCCTGTGGTCTGCCAGAAGGCCAGGGCGTACGCCCGGGTACTTACTGTGAGCCACGCATGACGACCGTGGGTTCGCAAGACACCACCGGCCCGATGACGCGTGACGAGCTGAAAGATCTGGCTTGCCTGGGCTTCTCGGCGGATCTGGTCATGCAGTCGTTCTGCCACACTGCCGCTTATCCGAAGCCGGTTGACGTGAAGATGCACCACGAACTGCCTGCGTTCATCTCCAGCCGTGGCGGTGTTGCGCTGCGTCCGGGTGACGGTGTGATCCACTCGTGGCTGAACCGCCTGCTGTTGCCGGATACCGTGGGTACCGGTGGCGATTCGCACACCCGTTTCCCGATCGGCATCTCGTTCCCGGCCGGTTCCGGTCTGGTGGCGTTTGCCGCTGCTACCGGCGCGATGCCGCTGGACATGCCTGAGTCGGTGCTGGTGCGTTTCAAGGGCGAAATGCAGCCGGGCATCACCCTGCGCGATCTGGTCAACGCGATTCCTTTGTACGCGATCAAGGCTGGCCTGCTGACGGTTGAGAAGAAGGGCAAGAAAAACATCTTCTCCGGCCGCATTCTGGAAATCGAAGGTCTGCCGAAACTGAAAGTGGAGCAGGCATTTGAATTGTCCGATGCATCGGCAGAACGTTCGGCTGCAGGTTGTTCGGTACAGCTCGATCAAGAGCCGATCGCCGAGTATCTGAACTCGAATATCGCGCTGATGAAGTGGATGATCGCGACCGGTTACGCCGATGCACGTACCCTGGAGCGTCGTATCCAGTCGATGGAAGCCTGGCTGGCGGCACCCACACTGCTGAAAGCCGACTCCGATGCAGAATACGCTGCCGTGATCGAAATCGATCTGGCCGACATCCATGAGCCGATCCTGGCTTGCCCGAACGACCCGGATGACGTGAAATTCCTGTCCGAAGTGGCTGGCGACAAGATCGACGAAGTGTTTATCGGTTCCTGCATGACCAATATCGGCCACTTCCGTGCCGCTTCGAAACTGCTGGAAGGCAAGAGCGACATCCCGACCCGTCTGTGGATTGCGCCGCCGACCAAAATGGACGCACAGCAGCTGACCGAAGAAGGCCATTACGGCGTGCTGGGTCGCACCGGTGCCCGCATGGAAATGCCGGGTTGTTCGCTGTGTATGGGTAACCAGGCACAAGTGCGCAAGGGTAGTACCGCAATGTCGACTTCGACGCGTAACTTCCCGAACCGTCTGGGTCTGGACACCCGCGTTTACCTGGGTTCGGCCGAACTGGCTGCAGTCTGCGCGATGCTGGGCAAAATCCCGAGCAAGGAAGAGTACATGGCCAACATCGGCGTGATCAACGCCAACGCGGCAGACATCTATCGCTACATGAACTTTGACCAGATCAAGGATTACAGCGATGTAGCGGCTACCGTCAAGGCATAAGCAAGTCTGCCTTAGCCTCTGCGAAAACGGCCTGCCATAAGCAGGCCGTTTTTATTTTAAGTGCTGGCATAAAAAACAGTGCTGTTTATGTTTACAGTTATTTTCTCGGCTGCTATGCTTGATTCACTGCCAGTCGGCCTCAGGCCGGGCTTGGCGCTTGGATGATTTGTGCAATAATCGAGAGGACTGACTAGGATGAACGCCCCCATGGATGACAACAAAAGCAAAGCACTAGCCGCCGCTCTGGCGCAAATCGAAAAGCAGTTTGGCAAAGGCTCGATCATGAAAATGGGCGAGCAGCAGATTGAAAACAATCTGCAAACCGTATCCACCGGTTCGCTGGGTCTGGATATCGCCCTCGGTGTAGGCGGTTTGCCGCGGGGCCGGGTGGTGGAAATCTACGGCCCGGAATCGTCGGGTAAAACCACGCTGTGTCTGCAGGTAGTGGCCGAAGTGCAGAAGCAGGGCGGCGTCGCAGCTTATATCGATGCGGAAAACGCGCTGGATCCGGTTTACGCCGAAAAGCTCGGCGTCAAAGTGCCGGACATGCTGATTTCGCAGCCGGATACCGGTGAACAGGCGCTGGAAATCGCCGATATGCTGGTGCGCTCCGGCGGCGTGGATATCATCGTCGTTGACTCGGTTGCCGCGCTGACGCCAAAAGCCGAAATCGAAGGCGAAATGGGCGATAGCCACGTCGGGCTGCAGGCGCGCTTGATGAGCCAGGCATTGCGCAAACTGACCGGCAATATCAAACGCACCAATACGCTGGTAATTTTCATCAACCAGATCCGCATGAAAATCGGCGTGATGTTTGGTAGCCCGGAAACCACCACGGGTGGTAACGCACTGAAATTCTACGCTTCGGTACGTCTGGATATCCGTCGTATCGGCTCGATCAAGAAAGCGGAAGAAGTAATCGGCAATGAAACACGCGTCAAAGTGGTGAAAAACAAGGTGGCGCCACCGTTCCGCGAAGCGCAGTTCGACATTCTTTACGGTGAAGGGATTTCGCGCGAAGGTGAAATCATCGAATTGGGTGTGTTGCACAAAATTGTTGAGAAGTCCGGCGCCTGGTACAGCTACAAAGGCCAGAAAATTGGCCAGGGCAAAGATAATTCGCGCGAATACCTGCGCGAAAATCCGCAGATAGCCCAGGAAATTGAAGCCAAGGTGCGTGATGCTGCTGGCGTCAATAATCCGGTTGCCAACTTCCAGGCTAGCGATGATTCCGACGATGAGCCGGGCATCTGATACGGACAATCCACTTGCCGCATTGCGCAACAAGGCAATGCGGATGCTTGCCCGGCGCGAATATTCACGCCACGAATTATTTTCCCGTTTGATGCAGGCCGGCGCTGATGAAGCGCTGGTTTGTACCCTTCTTGATGAGCTGGCTCAGCGTGGCTGGCTTTCCGATCAGCGCTTTACCGATCAATTGCTGCGTTCCCGCAGCGGCATGTTTGGTGTGCGTCGGATTCGTCATGAATTGCGCGAAAAAGGTGTCGCCGAAGACACCATCAATGCGTCTCTGGCCGAATCGCCACAGGATGATTACACCGTCGCCAAAGCGCTTTGGCTGAAAAAATTCGGTGCACCCGCCGAAGACGACAAAGACAAAGCCCGGCAAATCCGTTATCTGCAATCACGTGGGTTTGGTTTCGAAGTCATTCGTAAAATCATTCGCGGCCTGGACGAGTAGTCTTTGATGGCGTTGTGGTACAGGGTTGGTGGCTATTGCCATCCACTCTTGCCGGTTCTGATCCCTGCATGATCTACCGTGGCATGCTCTGAAAGCCAATACCCATGCGGTCTCCAGCCTAGCCTGCGGACCAATGCCAGCGCCGGTTCTGGCGCGGTGCCATCTCTGTTTCTCGCCTGCTTGTCGATTCTGCCAAAAGTAATATTCGCCAGGCATGCGTTTGCGATTGACACAAAACTGTCGATTCTGGCCGTGACAGGTTAGAATTGTCGGCTAATAACGATCATTTGCGCCGGCTAAATCTGTTTGTGCTGCAAGTGACTGATCGAAAAATATAAAAGCAAACCATCACAATCAATAATCAATCGCAAACGTTTTCAGGACAACAATGAAATCCGCAGAAATCCGCCAGAAGTTTCTGGACTTCTTCGCATCCAAGGGCCATCAGGTCGTCGCTTCCAGCAGTCTGGTGCCGTGGGAAGACCCGACCCTGCTGTTTACCAATGCCGGCATGAACCAGTTCAAGGATGTGTTCCTCGGCTTTGACAAGCGCCCTTATTCGCGCGCAACCACGTCGCAAAAATGTGTCCGTGCCGGTGGTAAACATAACGATCTGGAAAACGTTGGCTACACTGCGCGCCACCATACCTTCTTCGAGATGCTCGGCAACTTCAGCTTTGGCGATTATTTCAAACAGGATGCGATCAAATACGCTTGGGAATTTCTCACCAGTCCGCAATGGCTGAATCTGCCCAAAGACAAGTTGTGGGTCACTGTCTACGCCTCGGATGACGAAGCCTACGATTTGTGGAACAAGGAAGTCGGCATTCCGCATGAGCGTCTGATTCGCATTGGTGACAATAAAGGTGCTCCTTACGCTTCCGACAACTTCTGGCAGATGGGCGATACCGGCCCGTGTGGTCCGTGTACCGAGATTTTCTTCGACCACGGCGCGGATATCTGGGGTGGCCCTCCGGGGTCGCCGGAAGAAGATGGCGATCGCTACATCGAAATCTGGAATAACGTGTTCATGCAGTTCAACCGCGACGAAAGCGGCACGCTGCATCCACTGCCGAAGCCGTCGGTGGATACCGGTATGGGCCTGGAGCGGATTTCGGCGGTGATGCAGCATGTGCATTCCAACTATGAAATCGACCTGTTTCAGGATTTGATCAAAGCGGCGCAGAAAGTCACCGGCGCTGCCGACATCAACAGCCCATCGCTGAAAGTGATTGCCGATCACATCCGTGCTTGCTCGTTCCTGATTGCTGACGGCGTGATGCCTTCCAACGATGGCCGCGGCTACGTGCTGCGCCGCATTATCCGCCGCGCGATTCGCCATGGTTACAAGCTGGGCCAGAAAGGCCTGTTCTTCCACAAGCTGGTGCATGATCTGGTGCTGGCGATGGGTGATGCCTACCCAGAGCTGAAGGCAGAAGAAGCGCGCGTGACTGCGGCATTAAAGCAGGAAGAAGAACAATTCGCCAAAACCCTGGAACACGGCATGCAGGTGCTGGAAGAAGCACTGGCAGGTGGCGCCAAGGAACTGGCCGGCGAAGTGGTATTCAAGCTTTACGACACCTTTGGCTTTCCGGTCGACATGACTGCCGACATCTGCCGCGAGCGTGAAATTACGCCGGATCTGGCGGGCTTTGAAGCCGCAATGGAGGCGCAGCGCGAACGTGCCCGCGCCCACTCGACCTTCAAAATGGCGGGGCAGCTCGAATATAGCGGCTCGGAAACCTGTTTCGAAGGTTATGTGCGTACCAGCCTTGATGCCAAGGTGCTGGCGCTGTATCGCGGCAATCAGCCGGTGGACAGACTGGTAGCTGGCGAAGAAGGTGTCGTGGTGCTGGATAACACGCCTTTTTATGCCGAAGGTGGCGGTCAGGTCGGTGATCTGGGTGAAATTTCTGCAACCGGCGGGCTGGATGCGCTATTCGATGTGGTCGATACGCAGAAAATCCAGGCCAGCGTGTTTGGTCACAAAGGTAGCTTGTCGCGTGGCGAAATCAAGGTTGGTGACGACGTGCAGGCCACTATTGATCTGCACAAACGCCTGGCGACTGCCCGCAATCACTCGGCAACCCACTTGCTGCATGCAGCACTGCGCGAGGTGCTGGGTAAACATGTGAGCCAGAAGGGCTCGTTGGTGAACCACGAGCGCACCCGTTTCGACTTTGCCCATCCGCAAGCTGTTACTGCCGAAGAAATTGCCCGCATCGAGGCGATTGTGAATCACGTCGCAGCGGCCAACTATGAAGTGTCGGCCAATCTGATGAGCTACGACGACGCGATCAAGACCGGTGCCATGGCGCTGTTCGGCGAGAAATACGGCGACGAAGTGCGCGTGCTGAAAATGGGCGACTTCTCCATCGAGCTGTGCGGCGGTACACACGTGCACCGTACTGGCGATATTGGCTTCTTCAAGATTGTTGCCGAAGGTGGTGTTGCCGCTGGCGTGCGTCGTATCGAAGCGGTGACCGGTGAAGGCGCGCTGGCAGTGGTGCAGCAGCAAGAGCGTGAGCTGAAAGACGCGGCTGGCGTACTCAAGGCCCAGCCGGGCGAACTGGTAAGCCGCATCGCGCAGATGCAGGATAACGTCAAGGCGCTGGAAAAAGAGCTGGCCAAGCTGAAAGGCAAGCTGGCTTCCAGCCAGGGCGATGAGCTGGTGAATCAGGCGCAGGACGTTAACGGGATCAAGGTTCTTGCTGCGGAACTGGAAGGTGCGGATGTGGCAACCTTGCGCGAAACGCTCGACAAGCTGAAAGACAAGCTCGGCACTGCCGCAATCGTGCTGGCAGCCGTTGCCGACGGCAAGGTGAGCCTGGTGGCAGGGGTGACCGCTGATGCCACGGGCAAGGTCAAGGCCGGCGAACTGGTCAACTTTGTTGCACAACAGGTCGGCGGCAAGGGTGGTGGCCGTCCGGATATGGCACAAGCCGGTGGAACGCAGCCGGAGAATCTGGCCAATGCGCTGCAGGCTGTGGCCGGCTGGGTGGCCGGTCGCGCCTGATGTTGCACATGCTGCATGTAACAAACCCGGCTTTTGCCGGGTTTGTTTTTTGTTTCAGGCCGCATGCGAGAAAAGCTATTTTCCTGGCAAAGAAGGCGCAAAGGCCATCCAGATTGCATATAGTTGATGCATATGCACGATACCAATAAAGCGCCTGACTGGCGCTCCCAACCCGGATCCCGACAGCAATTCTCAGTCCAGGACTGGCTGTTGATGCTGTTGTTGACGCTTTACCTGATTTTTGTCGCCATCTGGCTATTTGCCGATGCCAGCCTTGCCGAGTTATTGGCTCCATGGCTGGAGGGGCGTGATTCGGGTTGGCGTGACTGGTTGTTTGCCTCGGTTACGCTCACCCTGGGTTTGCCAGTGGTGTTGCTCTATCGCCGCCAGGTTGTGGGTGCCCGTCATCGTCTGGAAGAGAGCGAAACCCAGCTGCGCTCGGTGTTTGACAATACCTCGGATGCCATCGTGATTCTCAACGATGGCCAGATTTTGCGCATCAATCATGCCTGCCTCTCAATGTTTGGCTACAGCAGTATTCATGATATTGGCGATCGACCGCTGGCCAGCCATGTGCGCGAACAGGATCTGCCACGGCTGCGCGATTACCTGCAACAGGTGCGCAGCACCAACGTGGCGCCTGCACCGTGTGAGCTAAAGGGTATTCGCCGGGACGGTGGCGAGATTGCCATCGAGATTCGCGCCTGTCCGGTCAAGCTGGGCAAACGGCCTGCCATGATCGTCTGGATCCGCGATATCACCGACCGTGCCGTGTATGAAGATAACCTGCGCAAGTCGGCAGCCTATTATCGGGCGCTGTTCGACGAAAATCCGCAAATGATGTGCCTGCATGATATCGAGACAACCCAGGTGCTCGCTGTTAACCGCGCCATGCTTGATACCTACGGCTACAGCGCCTCGGAAATCCACAACGTGCGGGTGATGGACATGGTGGCGCTACGTATGCTGCCCGAGCTGAAATCGTTGCTGGATACACCGCTGAATGGCAGCCCGCGTAGTTCCGGCCTGTGGGAAACCTATGCCCGCGATGGCCGTATGATCGAGGTCGAGGTTGTCGCCTATGATGTTGATTTCGGTAATCGCCCGGCTCGTCTGATCATTGCCGAGGATGTGACCGAGAAGCGGCGTCTGCAGCGAGAATGGCGCGAGACCCAGGCCCGTATTGAGCGATTGTTTCATTCGAATATGCTGGCGGTTGGCTTCCTGGGGGAGGATGGCCGACTGCTGGACGCCAACGCGCTGTGCCTGGATCTGGCCGGCTTGAGGGCCGAGGATATTGCCACGCAGAAAGTGCACTGGCGTCAGTTGTTTCCCGTTGACGAAGCGGCGATCAGGCTGATCCGGCAGCAGTTGCTGGCGCATGGCAAGTCCGAGCCTGCCGAGCTGAACATGCGCCAGCATGACGGCAGTTTGCGCCCGGTGCTGGTTGGCTCTGCGTATCTGCCCGGCGGCGGTGGCATGTTTTATGCCATTGATATCTCGGAGCGCAAACAGATTCAGGCCGCGCTGGCCCACAACGAGGCCGCCTATCGCCAGTTGTTCGAGCATGCGCCGGTTTCGCTGTGGGAGGAGGATATGAGCGAGGCCATGGCGTATGTCGATACGCTGCTGGCTGCCGGTGTCACCGATATCACCGCACATCTGCTGGCAGATCGTGATGCCTGTTACCAGTTCTGGCGCCGGGTGCGCATCACGCATGTCAACCGTAGCACCCTGCAATTGCTGGGGGCAAACTCGGTGGCAGAGCTGGGGCGTGAAATCAGGCACATCATGACCGCCAATTCGCTGCGTGATTTTGCACGTATTGCGGGAGCCCTGGCCGAGGGCCGAGACCAGTTCAGCAGCGATACCGAATATCGTCGGCTGGACGGTGAGGTGGTGCATGTGGCGATGAACTGGGTGTTGCCGGGTGGGCCGGGAAAATACGGCCACCTGATCGCGGCGCTGACCGACATCAGCGAAATCAAGCGTGCCAATGATCAGCTGCAGAAACTGTCGCTGGCTGTGGAGCAGAGCGGCAATATCGTGATGATGACCGACGCCAATGGCGTGATCGATTACGTCAACTCCCGCTTTGAACACGTCACCGGTTATCTGGCAGCCGAAATCGTGGGTCAGGGCATCAGCATGCTGGATCTGGACGAAAACTCGCGCCCGGCATTGCTTGGCATGCTGCGTGCCATGCTGCAGGGTGAAGAATGGCATGGCGAACTGAATCTGCGGCGCAAGGATGGTGAGTTGTTCTGGTGCCTGCTGACGGTGGCACCGGTGCGGCAGCCGCTGGGTGCCATCAGCCATCACGTGATCGTTGCCGAAGATATCAGCGAGCGAAAATTTGCCGAATCCACCATCCGGCACCTGGCGTTTTACGATCCGCTTACCGAATTGCCCAACCGGCGCCTGTTCCGCGACCGCATCGAGGTGATGGCCAATGGTGCAATGCGCGAAAGGCATTCGTTTGGCCTGCTGTATATGGACCTGGATCGCTTCAAGACGGTGAATGACACACTGGGGCATTCGATGGGCGATCGATTGCTGCAGGCGGCTGCGCGGCGCATGCAGTCGTTCTTGCGCAAGGGCGATACCCTGGCACGGCTGGGGGGGGACGAATTTGCGCTGATCATTGCCGATCTGGAGCACGCCGACAATCTGGTGGACGTGGCTGAAAAACTGATTGATGTGATGCGTGCCCCGGTGGAGCTGGATGGCCACAGCCTGTTTGTCTCGGTCAGCATCGGCATTGCCATTTATCCACAGGATTGCGACGACAGCGCGATCGATAGCTTGATCAAGAATGCCGACGTGGCGTTGTATCGTGCCAAAGAGGCCGGGCGCAACACTTTCCAGTTCTATCGCAAGGAGATGAATGCGCGGGCGATGGAAAGGCTGCTGCTGGAAAGCCGCCTGCGCGGCGCCATCGAACGGGAAGAGTTTGTGCTGCATTATCAGCCGCAGGTCGAGCTGGATAGTGGCAGGATTGTCGGAGTCGAAGCCTTGTTGCGCTGGCAAAGCGCAGATCTGGGCTTGCTGATGCCGATGGCGTTCATCCCGTTGGCGGAAGAAACCGGCCTGATCGTGCCGATTGGTGAATGGGTGATGCTGGAGGCCTGCCGTCAGCTTGCCCAGTGGCGTGCGGCAGGGCTGCCGGTGGAACGTGTGGCGGTCAACCTCTCGGCACGCCAGATGCACGTGGGCGATGTGGCGCAGCAGATCAACCGCATCCTCGATGATTGCGGCTTGCCACCAGGCTGCCTCGATATCGAGATTACCGAATCGCTGGCGATGGAGCAGCCGGAGCGTACCCGGGCATTGTTGCTGTCGCTGAAACAGCGCGGTATTACCCTGTCGATGGACGATTTTGGTACTGGCTATTCCAGCCTTGGCTACCTTAAGCAATATCCGCTGGATGTGCTGAAAATCGACCGCTCGTTTGTGCGCGACATTGCCACTGACCCCAATGACGCCGCGATTGTCAGCACCATCATTGCCATGGCGCGCAGCCTGAATCTGACGGTGCTGGGCGAAGGCATTGAAACCGAGGCACAGCGCCAGTTCCTGCTGCAGCAGGGCTGTCGCCATGGTCAGGGTTATCTGTTTGGTCGCCCCGTTTCTGCTGCCGAAATGGAGGCCTTGCTCAGCGCCACGCAGCAAACCGGCGCTTGATCATTGCCTTGCAGGGCAATCCGGGTGCGCCTTGCAGGCCCGCCTGCAAGCCAATATCCATGCGCCTTGTGGCCTATGTGCCGATGTTGTTGATTGCGGCGTCGCCATTTGCTTCGCCGCCTCATCTGTCTTCAGTGCCGCGTTCCAGAGCCTTATCCTTGGGGGATGGAGGCCTTGCCCGGCCCGACATGGTGTGTGCCACACAGACGAAAAAAAGCCACAGGCATCTGCCCGTGGCTTTTTTTGACTACAACGTTTTTTTATCCGTGCTGCTTTTCCGTCGATTGCGTTTCGATCTGCACCAGAGGCTCTGCTGCCGCATTGTCAGACTGGCTGCGGTTGCGCTGGCTGCGGGTGTGCGCTTCCGTTGCCGGAGCCACCTCGGTGCTGCCGGTTTCAGTGTTGCCCTGAGTCTCGATCTGCACCAGTTCCACAACTTCGGATGCCGCTTCACTGCGTACAGTGTTGCGACGACGACGTTGCTGCGACGCTTCGGCAGGTAATTCGGGGGCCGCTTCTGCGACAGCGCTGCGGGTCGCCACCTGCTGCAGGCCAACATCTTCCGGTGCTGCGATCTTCAGCTCCGGTGCTGCTGCAGGTGCCGGTTTGTCGATCACGGGGGCGGCCGGCGCAGGTACAGGTGCAGTGGCAACCGGGGTAGCCTTGATCGGGATGACCACTTCTGCTGGTGTTTGCTCGACAATCTCAGGTGCTGATATTGCCGGTGCTGTCGTTGCAGCGGCAGCCGGCGCTTCGTTTACCACTTGTGTCACGGTTTGCGGTGCGCTGGCGATGCTTGCAGGAGCTTCGCTTGCTACTGCCGAAGGTGTGTTGGCCACAGCCTCTGCCGCAGCAGCTTCACCTTCCGCGCGAGGTTGACGTTCACGTGGCTGACGCGGTTCGCGTGGTTCACGCGGCTCGCGACGCTGGCGTGGCTCACGCGGTTCACGCGCCGGTACCGCTTCCACCGGGTCGCCTGCTTCAGCCGGCTGATCGGCAAGCACATTGCCATTGTCTGCATTGTCGTTTTCACTACGACCTTCGCCACGGCGCTCCCCGCGACGATTGCCACGACGACGGCGGTTGCGGCTTTCACCGGTATCGCCGCCTTCTTCGGCCGGTGCTGCAGTCTGCAGTTCCGGGTTCAGTTCTACCGGCTTCTCGTTTTCCTGCTGGCGTGGTTGCTGCGGACGTGGCTGGCGCGCCGGGCGGCTATCTGCCTGTGTCTGCTCCTTGCGCTCACCCCGTTCCTGGCGGTCACCGCGTTCCGGACGTTGCTGGCGGTTGTTGTTCGGCGTTTCTTCTTCGATACGCGGACGACCCTGCTGGCGGCGCGGTTCCTGCTGCTGGCGGTTGTCCTGACGGTCGCGACGACCATCCTGACGCTGGCGCTGCTGCGGATTGCGTTGCTGTGGCTTGGCAACCGGTTGCGGTGTCGGTTCGGTAACCGGCTCCTCTTCTACCAGCCCCTTGAACCAGCCAATGATCTTCTTGATGATGGTTGGTTTGGCCTCTGGCTTGGCTTCCGCTACCGGAGCCGCAACCGGTGCCGGCTGGGTCGGGGTAATGCCCTTGACGGCCGCTTCCTGACGAACCGGTTTGGCTTTTTCCGGGCTGTGTTTGTAGCCGGATGCCTCTTCTGCCGGCATTTCCATCATCTTGTACGATGGCTGCTGCTCATCTGCGTGGTTCAGATCGTCGTGACGCAGACGGACGATGCTGTAATGCGGTGTTTCCAGATGAATGTTCGGAATCAGCACTACGCCGACTTTGAGGCGTGCCTCAATGGCGTAGATTTCTGCGCGTTTTTCGTTCAGCAGGAAGGTCGCAACATCGACCGGCACCTGTGCATGGATCGCACCGGTGTTGTCCTTCATTGCTTCTTCCTGAATGATGCGCAGGATGTGCAATGCCGACGATTCGATACCGCGGATGAAGCCGGTGCCGTGGCAGCGTGGGCAGGGAATGTGGCTGGTTTCACCGAGGCTTGGCTGCAGACGCTGACGCGACAGTTCCAGCAGGCCGAAGCGTGAGATCTTGCCGATCTGTACCCGGGCACGGTCGTGATGTAGTGCGTCTTTCAGGCGGTTTTCGACTTCACGCTGGTTCTTGCTGCTTTCCATGTCGATGAAGTCGATAACGATCAGGCCACCCAAGTCGCGCAGGCGCAACTGGCGGGCGATTTCGTCGGCCGCTTCCAGATTGGTGCGGGTTGCGGTCTCCTCGATGTCCGAGCCTTTGGTGGCACGGGCCGAGTTCACGTCTACCGACACCAGTGCTTCGGTGTGGTCGATAACAATCGCGCCACCCGACGGCAGCGGCACTTCACGCGAGTAGGCGGTTTCGATCTGGTGTTCGATCTGGAAACGCGAGAATACCGGCACGTCGTCTTTATAGAGCTTGACGCGATTGACGTTGGCCGGCATCACGTGGCCCATGAACTGGCGGGCTTGATCGTAGATGAATTCAGTATCTATCAGGATTTCGCCGATATCCGGCTGGAAGTAATCGCGGATGGCGCGAATGACCAGGCTACCTTCCTGATAGATCAGGAACGGGCCACCCTGGCCAACTGCGGCGGTTTCAATTGCGCGCCACAGTTGCAGCAGGTAGTTCAGATCCCACTGCAGTTCTTCCAGATTGCGGCCGATGCCGGCGGTGCGGGCGATGATGGACATGCCTTGCGGCACTTCCAGTTGGCCCATGACTTCACGCAGCTCGTTGCGTTCTTCGCCTTCAATGCGACGCGAAACGCCACCACCACGGGGATTGTTGGGCATCAGCACCAGATAGCGGCCGGCGAGGCTGATGAACGTGGTCAACGCTGCGCCCTTGTTGCCGCGCTCGTCTTTTTCCACTTGAACGATCAGTTCCATGCCTTCGCGCAGCACATCCTGAATGCGTGCGCGGCCACCTTCGTGATCACCGAGGAAATAAGCTCGCGCTACCTCCTTGAACGGCAGAAAGCCGTGGCGATCCGTGCCGTAGTCGATGAACGCTGCTTCCAGGCTCGGCTCGATACGGGTAATGGTGCCTTTGTAGATATTGCTCTTGCGTTGTTCCTTGCCGACAGTTTCGATGTCGAAGTCGATGAGTTTTTGCCCATCAACAATGGCAACCCGAAGCTCTTCAGCCTGGGTTGCGTTAAAAAGCATGCGCTTCATGGTTTTGTTCTTTGCTAACCAGAGCGCGTTGAAGCGGACGGCCGATGCTCCCCGAAGGTGCATCGTGCGACTGGAACGGCCTGCAACGCCATATCAACATGGCACAGCAGACAAACACCCTGATCGTAAGTCCCGGATTGCCCCGCAAAAAATCGGGGGCTCCGTCAGTTAAAGAGCGGAGATAAAGAGCAGGAGGGTGTGCTGTCTGTTGTTTATGTATTTATCCGTAGAATCTAGTTCATTCGCCAGCGATCTCTGCCGCCAGGCTTGTCCAAGTCGTTTGTTTATTCTGCTTATGTTCATCAGCCCGGCTACCGTGAGTAAACCGAACCGGAAATCCATCCGTGCTTTCAGCGCGCAAATCCATTACCATCACTGCTTAATCGGTGAGTGACTTAACCGGTTTTATAAATTCCGACCCTGACTCAGTCGGGTTCTGTTTCTTGCGACCGCCCCGCGATGATGTCGCGGTCAAGCACCTCTTTTTGCATCTGATGATGTAAGACGCTTGGTACCGGCTGGACGAATAGACAGAATTGGCTGGGAAGAAGTTCGGAAAAGAATGACAGCTCAAGCGTGCGGGACTTCGTGCCCGTCGGCCGTCAAGCGCCAACCAAAAGACTGCTCTGTTAAGGACAGTCACATCAGTATAAGCAATATGAGTGAACTGCGCAAAGATTCCGTCGGCTGGGTAACAGTGGACGAAGGTGCCGCTGGACAGCGCATCGACAACTATTTGGTGAAGCTGCTGAAAGGCGTGCCGAAGAGCCATATTTACCGCATTCTTCGCAGTGGCGAAGTGCGGGTAAACAAGGGGCGGGTAGACCAGACCTATAAGCTGGTGGAAGGGGATCTGGTGCGTGTGCCACCAATCCGCATCGCTGCACCTGCCGAGCCGAAAACGGCGGCAAAAGTCGCACATGTGACATTCAAGATTTTGTTTGAAGATGACGCCTTGCTGGTCATCGACAAACCTGCGGGCATGGCCGTGCATGGTGGCAGTGGCATCAGCCGTGGCGTGATCGAGCAATTGAGGCTGCAACATCCCGAATACAAGTTTCTGGAGCTGGTGCATCGTCTGGATCGCGAGACTTCCGGCATCCTGTTGCTGGCGAAAAAGCGCTCGGCCTTGCTGGCCATGCATGAAGCGATTCGTAACGGTGCCACGGATAAGCGTTATCTGACGCTGGTGCGCGGCTGCTGGAAAAATCGCCGTCAGTCGGTCAAGGCACCATTGCAGAAAACAACCACTGCCGATGGTGAACGCAGGGTGTTTGTCAGTCCTGATGGTCAGCCGAGTCATACGGTCTTCAATCTGGTTCAGACCTGGCCGGAATTCAGTCTGCTGGAAGCCGAGCTGAAAACCGGTCGCACCCATCAAATCCGCGTGCATTTGCAGTCGCTGGATTTTCCGATCGCCGGTGACGACAAATACGGTGAATTTGCACTGAACAAGGCCTTGCAAAAACGTGGTTTGAAACGCATGTTCCTGCATGCGTACCGCTTGGCCTTGTCGCATCCGCTGACGGGGCAGCCATTGTTGCTGGAGGCGCCATTGCCGCCAGAGTTGCAGAAATTCGTTGATGGTCTGGATGAGAGTCACTGATGGCGCAGCGCTACGATTTGCTGGTGTTTGACTGGGATGGCACGCTGATGGATTCGACCATTTCCATTGTGCGGGCGATTCAACACGCGTTTCGTGATATGGGGCTGGAGGTGCCATCGGATGAGCGGGCGCGGCATGTGATTGGCCTCGGGCTGGTAGATGCCATGCGTTACCTCAATCCGAATCTGCAGGAGACGGATTATCTGCAAGTGGTGGGTTTTTATCGCCACTATTATCTGTCGCGCGATCATGAAATCGAGTTGTTCGATGGTGTGCGTGATGCCCTGACTCGTTACAAGCAGCAAGGTTTCTGGCTGGCGGTGGCCACCGGAAAAAGCCGCAAGGGTCTGGATCGGGCACTGGCGCATTCCGGCCTGGCGGCGTTGTTTGATATCACCCGCTGCGCCGATGAAACCTTCTCCAAGCCTCATCCCGCGATGCTGGAGCAGATCATGGATTACACCGGAATGGACGTGCAGCGTACCTTGATGATCGGTGATACCTCGCATGATCTGATGCTGGCAAAAAATGCCGGCACCGACGCGATTGGCGTGAGTTATGGCGCACACCCCCGGCATGAGCTGGAGGCGCATCAACCGGTGACGATTGCCGACAGTTTTGCGGAGCTGGATGCATGGCTGAGCACGCACGCCTGATTTGTCGCTCCGACGAATTGCCGGAGAGCGGCAAGGGTATTCGCTTTCAGGTTGAGCGATATGGCCGGCCGGTGCCGGCATTTGTGGTGCGTTATGCCGGCCAGGTGTACGCCTATATTAACGAATGCAAACATGTGCCGGTGGAGATGGACTGGATGCCGGGCGAGTTTTTCGATATTTCGCACAATTATCTGGTATGTGCCACACATGGCGCTTACTATTCGCCGGCAACCGGCCTGTGCCTGGGCGGCCCCTGCAAGGGGCGATCGCTGACGGCGCTGTCGGTTACCGAAATTGATGGTCAGGTTTATTTGAACGAACAGGAAATTCGCTGATGGCAGACAATGGCAATTGGGAACGCGACGTTCTGGAAAAACTGGTGATGGCGTCAGTCAAGGAGCAGCGCAAGACGCGTAACTGGGGGATCTTCTTCAAGATTCTCGGCTTTTCCTATCTGTTTTTCATCCTTTATCTGATGCTGGGGCATTCTTCCGGGCATGGCGAAAAACTGGCGACGGGTGGCAAACACACGGCAGTCGTTGAGCTGCAGGGGGTGATTGCGGCAGGCAAGGCTGCGAGTGCCGAATCAATCAATGAAAGCCTGCGCGATGCGTTCAAGGACAAAAACACCAAGGGCGTGATTCTGCGTATCAATAGCCCCGGTGGCAGTCCGGTGCAATCAGGCATGATCAATGATGAAATTCGCCGCTTGCGCGCTCAGTATCCAGGTATCCCGCTGTATGCGGTGGTCGATGATATCTGTGCCTCGGGTGGCTATTATGTGGCCGTGGCCGCAGACAGGATTTATGTCGACAAGGCCAGTCTGATTGGCTCGATTGGTGTATTGATGGATGGTTTCGGTTTTACCGGCACCATGGAGAAGCTCGGTGTCGAGCGGCGTCTGCTGACAGCGGGCGATAACAAGGGATTCATGGACCCGTTTTCGCCGATGAACCCGGCCCAGCGTGAACACGCACAGAAAATGCTTGCGGATATCCATCAGCAGTTTATTGGCGTGGTGAAGACGGGCCGCGGCAAGCGTCTGCATGATTCTCCGGAGTTGTTTACCGGCTTGATCTGGAATGGTGAGCAGGGTGTCAAGCTTGGTCTGGCCGATGCCTTGGGTAGCGTTGATTCGGTCGCGCGAGACGTGATCAAGGCCGAAGAGCTGGTGGATTTTACCCAGCGTGAAGGTTTTGCCGATCGTTTGGCCAAGGGGCTGGGGGCCGGTGCCGCCAGCCAGGTACAAAGCTGGTTTGGCATGCAGATGCGCTGATGGTTGCGTTGCCGATGCACGCCGCAACAAGGCCGGGCTCGCCCGGCCTTGTTGTTTGTCGGGGGTGACGGCAAATAAGGGCTAAAGTAATAACATCGCTCATCAAGTTGGCTCTGGTGTGGGCCGGGATCGAATATGCGCCGCAAAAAGAAACACGAAGAACACGAGAATCATGAACGCTGGCTGGTTTCATACGCCGACTTCATTACCCTGCTGTTTGCCTTTTTTGTCGTGATGTACGCCATTTCCCAGGTTAATGAAGGCAAATACCGGGTGTTGTCTGACTCCCTGATCAATGCCTTCCAGAATGCACCGACCAGCGTGATGCAGGCTCAGACTGCGTCAATCAGCGGCACTGCCGGCGCGATGGTGCAGAAAGGGGCGATTCTCAGCAGTCGTCCCCCTCGCACCGATGACCCGCAGCACAAGCTGGTGGAAATGAAAATGCGCAATATCGCGTCCAACCTGCAGAAAGTGCTGGAGCCCTTGATCAAGGAAGGCGGAGTGAAAGTGGCGCAAACGCCGCGTGGCATTGCTGTTGAAATCAATGCCAGCCTGTTGTTCGCTTCTGCACAGGCAGATTTGCAGGTGCAGTCGATCAATGTGCTGCAGCAGGTAGGGCAGCAGCTGGCACAGGTGGATAATCTGGTGATGGTAGAGGGGCATACCGATCCTTTGCCGATCAACTCATTCCAGTTTCCTTCCAACTGGGAACTGTCTGCCGCCCGCGCCAGTAGTGTCGTCAGGCTGTTTATCGATACCGGCGTGCGAGCCGAACGCATGATTGCCGTGGCGCGCGCCGACACCAAGCCAATTGCCGAAAATCTGACTGAAGATGGCCGGGCACGCAATCGGCGGGTAACGATCGATATTCTGGCGGATAACAAAGAGGAAATTGTCGAATTGCCCGATCTCAAGCTGACGCCAGTGGCAAATGCGCCAGGCGTGGCAGCAACAGGCCGCTGAGCCACGCAAAAAAACGCCCCAGGCGGGAGGTGGACCGCTGGGGCGTGAGAGGATCAGACGGAGAGTCTGAAAAACGGGAACTACCATCAACATACCGCCTGAGCAGGCTGCTGACTTGCTGCATCAACACACAGTTGAGTTGTAGATTGCTGTCTAACAACTTAACGCTGTTAAATATACTTTTTTTGCCACAAATCTGTCAATCGTTATTTGATTCATTTGTAATAAATTTCGGGCCAGGGTTTATGACGGCCAGACGTGGCATCTTGCTGGTAGCGGACGGGCGGAGGGGGCGACTTCATGCGGCCGGCGGGCGCTGCGGGGTGCCTCCCGCTGCCTCGAAAATGGACGGTTTTTGTGGTCGTGCTATTGTGCAGATGGCTTGCGATGGTAGCCGGGTTTGCCGCCCGGCTTGCGGCTATCGCCCAAGCCAGCCTTTCAGGCTGCTTGTTGATCTGATCAGTGCAGGGTGCGGGGAATGGATAGCGTGAATTCGGCGATATTGGCATCGAATTCAGTGCCATCGTCGGCGATCATGCGATAGCTGCCGCGCATGGTGCCTACCGGTGTATTGATCGAGGTGCCACTGGTGTATTCAAAACTCTCGCCCGGTGCCAGATGGGGTTGTTCTCCCACCACGCCAACGCCGCGTACCTCCTGAGTCTGCTGATGGGCATCGGTAATGATCCAGTGGCGGCTGAGCAATTTGGCGGGCGCTTCTCCGGTGTTGGTGATGCGGATGCGATAAGCAAACACATAACGATCGGCGCTCTCGTCGGATTGTTCCGGCAGATAGATCGCTTCGGTGGTGACGGTAATATCGTATAAGGGCTGTGTGCTCATGGCCTGCATTGCACACCAAAAATCGCCAGACGACAAGTCGTCCGCAGTGTTTTCCAGTAATATGCGCGTTTTGCCTTGAATGGTAGCGTGCCATGCCCGATTTCCGTATTGCGCCCAGCATCTTGTCGGCCAACTTTGCCCGCCTTGGGGAAGAGGTTTCTGCCGTGATCGAAGCCGGCGCCGACATCATTCATTTTGACGTGATGGACAATCATTACGTGCCCAACCTGACCATCGGCCCGCTGGTATGCGAAGCGATTCGTCCTTGCACCCAGGCGCCAATCGACGTGCACCTGATGGTCAAACCGGTGGATGCTTTGGCCGCCGCCTTCGCCAAGGCCGGCGCCGACATCATCACCTTCCATCCGGAAGGCAGTGAGCATATCGACCGCACCCTCGGCCTGATCAAGGAAGCCGGCTGCAAGGCCGGACTGGTATTCAACCCGGCCACGCCCTTGCATTACATGGATTACGTGATGGACAAGCTGGACATGGTGCTGCTGATGTCGGTCAACCCAGGCTTCGGCGGGCAGAAATTCATCCCGGCAACACTCGACAAGCTGCGCGAGGCACGCCGCCGAATTGATGAATACACGGCAAAAACCGGCCGCCAGATCTGGCTGGAGATTGATGGCGGCGTGAAAGTCGACAATATCGCCGACATCGCCCGCGCCGGTGCCGATACCTTTGTGGCCGGCTCGGCCATTTACGGCACGCCGGACTACAAAGCGACGATTGACGCGATGCGCGCCGAACTGGCCAAGGTGTAAGTTGATGACAGCCGCTACGCTTTCCCACACCATCAAAGCCGTTGCCATCGATCTGGACGGCACGCTGCTCGATACCATCAACGATCTCGCTGCCGGCGCCAACGGCATGCGCTCGCGTCTGGGCATGGCGCTGCTGCCGCTGGACCGGATCAAAAGCTACGTCGGTGACGGCATGGTGTCGCTGGTCAAGCGCACGCTGACCGATTCGCGTCACGACGAGCCGGATGCTGATTTGCTGCGGCAGGGGCTGGCACTGTTCAAGACCTGTTACGCAGACGTATTGAGCGATTCCAGCCAGCCGTTTCCGCAAGTGATCGACGGCCTGCATGCACTGCACAATATGGGCCTGCATCTGGCGTGTATTACCAACAAGCCGTTGCGTTTCACCGAGCCGCTGCTGGTCGCGTCAGGGCTGAAGCAGCATTTCCAGCTGGTGCTGGGTGGCGACAGCCTGGCGGAGAAAAAGCCGCACCCCTTGCCGCTGCAGCATGCTTGCGAACATTTCCGTATCCAGCCGCAGCAAATGGTAATGATCGGCGATTCGGCAAACGATGTGCTGGCAGCAAAAAATGCCGGTTGTATCAGTTTCGCCGTGCCATATGGCTACCATTCTGGCTCGCCGCTGGAAAACCTTAACGCCGACTACGTGGTATCCGGGCTTGTCGAAGCCGCAGAATTGATTAAGAATGGCCTCTCCCGTTAATTATTCCTCTGGTTCCGTATTCATCATGAAATCCTTGCCTGAACAAATGACTCTGCGCTGGCGATGGCGGCTCTGACCGTTGTTGTCTGACGTTTTTTATTCATTTGACTCAGGAAAGAACCCGCCATGACTGAACAAGAATTCAGCGCGCTGGCTGCGCGCGGCTTTAACCGTATCCCCGTCACCCTCGAACTGCTGGCCGATGTCGATACCGCCTTGTCGGTGTATCTGAAACTCGGCAATCTGCCGTATTCCTATCTGCTGGAATCGGTAGTCGGCGGCGAACGCTTCGGTCGTTATTCGTTCATCGGCCTGCCGGCAAAAAAACGCATCCGCGTCGTTGGCCGCAGCATCACGCTGGAAGACGACAACGGTGTGATCGAGCAGGTCGAAGGCGATCCGCTGGCCTACATCGAGCAATATCAGGCGCAATTCCGTGCGGCACCGAAAGACGGCCTGCCGCGCTTCTGCGGCGGTCTGGTCGGCTATTTCGGCTACGAAACCATTCGCTATATCGAACGCAAGCTGGACCAAGTCGACAAGCCGGACGCGATCGGTGCGCCGGACATCCTGCTGCTGCAGTCGGAAGAGCTTGCAGTCGTGGATAACCTCTCCGGCAAGCTGTATCTGGTGGTGTATGCCGATCCGGCCGAGCAGGGCGCGTTTGCCAAAGCGCAACAACGCCTGCAGGAGCTGCGTGGCAAGCTGCGCCAGCCGGTGCAGATGCCCTACCAGTACCGCACCGAGAAAACCGAGGCCAAGTCTGAATTTGGCGAAATGGCTTTCAAGGCTGCGGTCGAGAAAACCAAGCAGTACATCTACAACGGCGACTGCATGCAGGTGGTAATCGCGCAGCGTATGTCGCAGCGCTTCGATGCCAACCCGATTTCGCTATACCGCGCCTTGCGCACGCTCAACCCGTCGCCGTACATGTTTTATTACGATTTCGGCGATTTCCACGTGGTTGGTGCGTCGCCGGAAATTCTGGTGCGGCGCGAAAACGAAACCGTCACCGTGCGGCCGATTGCCGGCACCCGCCCGCGTGGCAAGACCCGCGAACAGGATCTGGCGCTGGCGGAAGAGTTGCTGACTGATCCGAAAGAAATCGCCGAACACGTGATGCTGATCGACCTGGGCCGCAACGACGTTGGCCGGGTGTCGCAAACCGGCTCGGTGCAGCTCACCGACAAAATGGTGATCGAGCGTTATTCGCACGTGATGCACATCGTTTCCAACGTCGATGCCACGCTGAAGCCGAACATGTCGAACATGGACATCCTGCGCGCCACTTTCCCGGCCGGCACCGTGTCTGGTTCCCCCAAAGTGCGGGCGATGCAGATCATCGACGAACTGGAACCGAGCAAGCGTGGCGTGTATTCCGGCGCGGTCGGTTATCTGGGCTTCAATGGTGACATGGACGTGGCGATTGCGCTGCGTACTGCGGTGATCAAGGATAAAACGCTCTACGTGCAGGCCGGTGCCGGCATTGTTGCCGACTCGGTGCCGCAAAGCGAATGGGAAGAAACCCTGAACAAGGCGCGTGCGGTGATCCGCGCCGCGCAGATGGTGCAGGACGGGCTGGACGCCGAGTAACTGGCGCTGCAGCAGGAACAACAAGGAGGCGCATGCGCCTCCTTTTGTTTGGGGCCTGGATCAGCTCATGGTGCCGGCCGGGTGACAAACCCGATCTGCCGTATCCCCGCCCGGCTGGCTGCCGCCATGATTTCCGCCAGCAGGCCGTAGCGGGTGGCGCTGTCGGCGTGCAGCTGCAGCGGTATATCCGGCGCCAGTTGCCCTTGTTCGGCCAGGCGCGCCAGCAGTTGTGCATGTGAGTGCGGCTGGCCGTTCCAGAACAGGCTGCCGTTGCTGCTGATCGCCAGTTCGACCTTCTCGCCCTGACTGGCGGGCCGGGTGCTGGCGCGGGGCAGATCGAGGCGGATGGCGTGGGTCATCAGCGGTGCAGTCACCATGAAAATCACCAGTAGCACCAGCATCACGTCAATCAGCGGAATCATGTTGATTTCGGCCTGCGGCATCTGCACGCCGGGCCTTCCGGTGGTAAAGGCCATCTCATGCCTCCCGGCTGGTGGCCGTGTTCTGGCCGGTGGTGAGGAAATGGAACAACTGGTGGGCAAAGCGGTCTAGCCGCGCCAGCAGCACGCGGTTGCCGCGGGTGCAGGCGTTGTAGGCCAGCAGAGCCGGAATCGCCACCGCCAGGCCAAACGCGGTCATGATCAGTGCCTCGCCCACCGGCCCGGCAATCTGCTCCAGCCCGGCCACGCCGCTGCTGCCGATGGCGGTCAGCGCGTGGTACACCCCCCACACCGTGCCGAACAGGCCGACAAACGGCGCCACCGCTGCCACCGATGCCAGCAGCGTCAGGCCGTTTTCCAGCCGCGTGGTTTCGTCGTCGATGGCGCGCTGCATCTGCCGCGTCAGTACCTCGGCCATGCTGCCTGCCGTTTCCAGCCGAGCAGGTTCGATCAGTGCGTGCTGACGCCGCACCAGCAGGGATTGCCACGCCAGCCGCGAAAACGGATCGACCAGTTGCTGGCCCGACAATTGTTGCGCCACGCTGTCGAGCGAGGCCGCCTGCCAGAACTGCTGCTGGAAAGCCCGGCCGCGCTGGCGCAATTGCAGCCATTGCCAGCCCTTGGCCAGAATCAGGTACCAGCTGGCCAGCGACATCAGCAACAGCAGCGCTGCCAGCACCAGCCCCACCGCATCGGTCTGGGCCAGAAAATGTGAAATCAGTGAATCGTGTTTCATGTTGGATCATCCAGTTTGAACAGAATAGGCACTTCCACCCAGCCAGCAACGGCCTGGCCGTTGCTGCGTGCGGGTACAAAGCGCCATTGTGATACGGCGGCCTCGGCGGCCTGGTCGAGCCGGGCATAACCGCTGCCTTGCTTGATCAGCACCTGGTCTGGCACTCCCTCGGCGCTTACGTGCACACGCAGCAGCGTGCTGCCGCTTTCGCGCAGCCGGCGTGACAGCGGCGGGTAGGGCGGCTGCGGGTTGTGCAGATAATCGGCGTGATAACGCGGTGGCTCGTGGCGCGCCACCGGCTCGCCGGCTTCGGCCTTGCCGGTGGCGGCCACTGCCGCTGTCGGCGCGCTGGCCGGCGCCGCTGTGGTTGGGGCCACATCGGCTGGCGTTGCCACCTGGCTGGTGCTGGCCGTTGCCGGTTGTGGTGCGGCCGTAGCCGGTGCGCTGCGGCGGGCCGGCGCCGGGCTGGCCGGTGTCGGTACGGGCATTGCTGCCGGGGCCGGTGCCTGTGGCGCCGGTGCTTCGCTGAAGCTGACACTGACCTGCAAGGGCTGTGGCGCCTGGGTTACCGCCGGCGGGCTGCCGGCAGGCAGCCCGCACAGTGCGGCCAGATGCAACAACAGCGCCAGCAGCAGTGCCAGCCAGCGATAGCCGCTGCGCGGGCGCAGCGCGGCGGGTGGCGTGGTCAAGCCCGGAAAAACAAGCGCAGACAACATGCCCGCCTCAATCCAGCGCCAGCGCCGTGGCGATATCCTGCCAGGCGATGTACTTGAAGTTCTGCGGGCCGTCCGGCATGCGCTTGTAGCCATCCTGCACCACCAGCATGCCATGCCGGTAAGGTCCGCCGAAATCGGCACTGCTGACATCCAGCCCGTCGGTTTCCGATGTGCCGTCGATGCCGGCCCCGGCATTGATGCCGACGCGGAACGCGCCACGGTAGCGGTAGGGCGGGCTGGCTTCCAGCACCAGATAGCTGTTGTTGCCCTGGCTCGATACCAGCAGATAGCTGCGCGCCGCGCCGTGGTACAAGGCCAGCCCTTCGACATCGGCCACCAGCTGCCGGCCGACCGGCATCACCAACTGCAGCGGTGTGGCGTGGGCTGCGTCGGCGCTGGTTACCCAGATGCCGCGTTTTTCCTCGCCGATGAACAGCCGGCCGTTGCGGTCATCCACCACGCAGCCTTCCGGCTGGCTGGCCAGTTGCAACTGGCGCAGGCGTTGTGCGCCAAACACGCCGCCGGCCAGGGTGATGCGGAAATGCAGGTAACGCCCGTCCTTGTCGTTGACAAAGGCTTCCAGCCCGCCCTGCGGCGGCTGGTACAGGCAAACGCCATACACTTCGTCCAGCCCGGTAGGGATGCTGGCCAGCTGGCTGATGCGGCCGCTGCTGTCGATGCCGAACAGCAGCAGCGTGTTGTCGTCGCGCCGGGTGGCCAACGCCAGATCATGTTGCTGCCCGTCCAGCATCACCCGCTGGCGCAGGTCGACGTTGTTGATGCGCCCGACCTCCAGCAATTGCTGTTGCCGGCCCTGCAGATCGTAGGCCAGCAGCCCCTGCTTTTTATTGGTGCCGAGCACGCGTGACTGGCTGGCATCGCCGGGGTGAACCCAGATGGCCGGATCGTCGGCGGCATCGCCCAGGCGTGCCACCGGCTCGGTCTGGTGGCGCGGCTGCAGCACCGGCAAGGGTGTTGCGCCGGCGGCTGCCTTGCGCCAGCCTTGCTGATGCAGCTGCCAGCCGTTTTTGCCGCGCAGCAGCAGCTGCAGGCGGCTGGGGTGCGGTGCCAGCGCCAGGGTTTCGGCATCCACCGCCTGTGGCAGGCGGTGTGCCGGCAGTGCGCGCCATTGCTGGCGCTGGTGCTGCAGCAGGTGCAGCGTCTGGCCGTCTTCGCTCAACACCGCCAGCCCGCCGGGCAAGGGCGCCAGCGCTGCCGGGCCGGCCGGCAGCGGGCCGTAGGGCTGGCGCAGCAACACCGGCTGGCGCTGCGGCACATCTTCGCCATCGGCGTTGTAGGCCCACACGCCAAAGCCGGGTTCGCTGACAAACAGCGTGTGGCTGGCATCGTCCACCCGACAGTGTTCGCTGCCTGGCGGCAGCGCCAGCCGCCGCAGCAGCAGATAGCCGCTGTCGCGCAGCAGCCATTGCTCGGCCTGGCCATCCTTGCCGATCAGGAACAGGTGCAGTGCCTGCTGGGCATCGCGGTAGAGACACATTGCCTCAATGCCGAAAGCCGGATCGGGCAGTGCCGGCAGCGCCTGCAGCTGGCCGCTGCGGGTATCCACGCGAATCGCCTGTGGCCGGCCGTGGTCGGCATCCAGCACCATCGCCAGTGCGCCATCGGTGGTGGCACGCAGGTCGAGCTGCTTGCTGCGCAGTGCCAGCGTGGCCTGCTGCTGGCCGTTGGCGTCGATCAGGCGCAGGCTGTTTTTCTGCTGCAGCAGCCAGCTGCCCTGCGGCAGGGCCATCAGCGCACTGGCATCAACCATTGCCGCCAGCGGTGCCGCCGGCTGGCGGCTGGGTGCCGAGCTGGCGCTGCCGCCGGCCCACAGCAGCGGGCCCAGCAGTGCCAGGTAGGTCAGCGAGCGTTTGAATGGGTGTGACAACATCAGTTCAGACTCCAGCTGATGCCCAGCTTGTAGCTCGGGCCGTAACTCTCGTATTGCGCGTTGTAGGCGCGCTCGCCGGTGTAGACATAATATTTCTCGTCAGTCAGGTTCAGTGCCTGGAACACCAGCTGCGTGTTCTTGTTGAGCGAATAACGCAGCGACAGATCGAGCTGGGTTTGTGCATCAACATACAGATCGTGGCTGGCATCGGTGATATCGCTGGTTTCCAGCAGATACGCCGATTTGTAGTTGAGCGCCAGGCGCGCACCGAACGCACCGGCCTCGTAGCCCAGCATCAGGTTGGCGCTGCGGTCAGACTGGTTGGGCAGCGGAATCTCGCGGCTGCTGCCGGTGGCGCTTTCCAGCCGGGCATTGGAGCTGACCACGCTGGCATTGGCGCTGGCGAGCAGGCCGTTCCACGGGGCCGGCAACTGGCGGAAGGTTTGCGACCATGCCAGCTCCAGGCCTTTGAGCGTGCCTTTTTCGCCGTTGGCAAAGGTGATCGCCTCGTCGAATGCCGCCCATTGGCCGCTGCCGGCCACGTCGGTCTGGTAGACAAAATTCTTGATGTCCTTGTAGAACACGTAGGCCGACAACACCCCGGCGTAACCCAGCCGGCGCTCGATGCCCAGGTCGAGATTGTCCGAACGCATCGGCTGCAGCGTCGGATTGCCGAACTGCGCCTCGTCGCCGTCGATGACAAAGCCCGGCGCCAGCTGGCCGAAGGTGGGACGCACCACCGATTTGGTCCAGGCCGCGCGCAGGGCGGTGCTGGCGTCCAGATCGCGGCGGGCGTGCAGTGCCGGCAGCCAGTTGTGGTAATCGTTGTTCACCTCGTTGGCGACAAACGTGCCATTGTTGACCCCGGTGCCGCTGGCGCTGAACTGGGTGCCTTCGTAACGCAGGCCGCCGAGAATGCGCCACAGCCCGGCATTCAGCGTGCCTTGCAGATAGCCGGCGTTGATGTCTTCGTGCAGGGTGAAATCGTTGACGCGCGATTCTTCCTCATTGTAATAATCGCCGCGATTCAGCCCGTCGATAAAGCCCTGCACCGCGCCACGGCTGATGCGCGGCCCGAAGCGGCCGAGCCCGTAACTCACCTCGCCATCGGTGCTGGCCGCCAGCGAAGGCGCGTTGTCCAGATCTTCGTATTGCCACACTTCGCTGTCGTTGGTTTTCTTGCGGCGGCTGAACTTGGCGCCGAATTTCATCTCCAGCGGCATACCCCCCAGCTGCACGCTGCGGCCCAGGTCAAAGCGCAGATTGTGCTCGCGGTCTTCGGTTTGCTGTTTTACCTGTTCCACTTCGTCGAGCGTGAACTGCGCCGGGTCGTACATGCTGTCCGGGCCGATCAGCTCGGGCTTGCGCGTGTCGCCAAAGCCCACCTTGCTGAAATCGTCGTTCGACTTGAACACTGCGCCGGCAATGTGTTCCGGCGTATCTTCGCTGGCCTTGCTGCTGGCCAGCGCCAGATCCAGCTTCCAGTCGCCCAGTTGCTGTTCGCTGCCAAGCACCAGCGACATGATGTCCTGGGTTTCCTTGCGCGATTTCAGCTCGCGTGCGCTTTCGGCCTTGCTAGGCTCTGTTGACAAAGGTTTCACAGATCGCGTTTCCCCGCTTTGGGGCCTGATCCAAGAAGCAAAACGCGCCGTGGAGTGATCTCCACAAGCGGTTTGCGACGCCGGAGCAGGCCCCAAAGCGGGGAAACCCTGCGGGCCGGGCCGATTTTTGCAGCCATCCGGCGTTGCGGCTCGCTGAAATAGCCCGCTATTCTGCGCTCGCCGCGCCTTGGCGGGCAGCAAAACTCGGCCCGGCGCGACTGCGAAACCTTTGTCAACAGAGCCTGGCACACCCTCCGCCTGCGCCTTGGCAAACTCGATGGCGTGTGCCTGGCGTTCTTCCTCATCGCTGAAACGGCTCGCCAGGCTGCGCAGGTAGTAGCTTTGCTTGCTGTCGGGGCGGTAATCCAGATTCAGCGCGCCGCCCAGGCGCTCGCGGGTGATGTCGTAGCGGCGCTGTTCGAATTCTTCCAGCTGAGCCTGGCTCTTGAATTTCCAGGCACCGCCGGTTTCCACATTGTCCGAGCCGAATTCGCGCTGCTCCAGGCTGATGCCGGCTGCCACGCCCAGCTTGCCGTCGGCAAAACGGTCGCTGACTGCAGCCGCCAGTTTCGGGCTGGTCTTGCCGGCGTTGTCGTCGTAGCTGCCTTCCACATCCACCCGCGCAAAGCGGCCGGGGTGATCAAATGCCGACAGGGTTTTCACCTCCACCGAACCGCCCAGCGCGTTGCCATCCTGATCCGGCGTCTGTGTCTTGCTCACCTCCAGCGAGCGGATCAGCGCCGCCGGAATCACATCCAGCGCCACCGCGCGGCGTTCACTTTCCGGCGCCGGCACCAGCGTGCCGTTGATGGTCACACTGTTCAGATCCGGCCCGGCGCCGCGCACCCGCACATAACGCCCTTCACCCTGATCGCGCTCCAGCGTCACGCCCGGCACCCGCTGCAACGCCTCGGCGGCATTGGTGTCCGGCAACTGACCAATGTCGTCGGCACTCACCGCACTGACGATATTGTCGGCCGCCTGCTGCAGGTCGAGCGCGTTGTTCAGGCTTTCGGCCTGGCCGTGAACCACAATCGTCTGCAAGGTGGTATCGGCCGCCTGAACCGGGCTCAGCGCGCCGGCCAGACACAGCGCCAGCAAGGTATGGCGAAATCCGGCACTGGCCGGGCTGGGGTAAGGGTAGTGCATGTGCATCTCCTGAAATGGGGGGCCAAGGCGGCAGGGCTGCCGCTGTCAGGGGGGCGAAGTTAAGCCGGCGCCATTGCAGAAATATGACCGTGCAGAGATATGCCAATAAAAAACAAGGAATTAACGCAGATTTGCGGCCCGGATGAGCTGAAATGACTGCCCCGCCGCGCCGCCATGCGCCCGTCCGGTCAATCGGGCTGCAAGCCAGCATCCACGCGCCTTGCAGCGCTCGGCG
>JACCDG011419458.1_pt1 | contig 32887 bp, 32 predicted proteins | sample 7442471 | NCBI WGS metagenome assembly JACCDG01 (sample SAMN15323444, study PRJNA562643) | freshwater metagenome | isolation source: river surface water | place: USA:Blue River Watershed | collected 2017-08-17 | reverse complement strand
TTCGCCACGCTCATGCCGCTGACCTATCAAGCATTTGAGAAATCAGGTCGAGTAGCACCGTAGTAGCCTTCCCTTGTGAGTACGCCTTACGAGATCACTCCTCCCTTCGGTCGCCTGCTGACCGCGATGGTCACTCCCTTCAAGGATGACCTTTCCATTGATTGGGACGGCGTCGAGCGTTTAGCCGCACATCTTGAGAGCACCGGACATGACGGGATCGTCGTCAATGGCACGACAGGTGAGGCTCCCACTACGAGTGATGAAGAGAAGATAGAGATCATCAAGCGAGTGAGGAGCGCGACCGGCGGTCGTCTCAAGATCGTCGCCGGTGCAGGAAACAACGAGACTTCGCACTCAGTCGAACAAGCCAAGATGGCAGCGAAGGCTGGTGCTGATGGATTGCTCGTGGTGACTCCGTACTACAACAAGCCACCACAAGCCGGCATCTTCGCTCACTTCACTGCCATGGCAGCTGCGACCGATCTCCCTGTGATGCTCTATGACATCCCCGGAAGAACCGGTGTCGCAATCGAGAGCGAGACCATCGTTCGCTTGGCCGAGAATCCGAAGATTGTCGCGCTCAAAGATGCGAAAGGTGATCTTGCCTCCACCTCATGGGTGATCAAGAGAAGCGGTATTCCGGTCTACTCTGGCGATGACATCCTCAACCTCATGTTCCTTGCCATCGGTGGTGTCGGATTCGTCTCGGTCTGCGGACATACTGTCGGGAATTCACTACGCAAGATGATCGATCATTGGTTCGCTGGCGATATCGCCTCGGCGCAAGAGATCCACCTTCGACTTCTGCCGATTTTCACGGGAACCTTCCGCACTCAAGGAGCGATCCTCACCAAAGCGGCACTCACTCTCCTTGGACTTCCTGGTGGCAAAGTGCGGTTGCCACTCGTCGATGCCACAGCTGAGCAGATCGCAACACTTCGTGACGATCTTCGTGCTGGTGGGATCACGATCTAGATTTCATGAACCATCCTCATCCCAATCTCGGAGCACCACCAAAACTTGTCGACGGTGGCATGCGATTCATCGCCTTTGGCGGACTCGGAGAGGTCGGCCGCAACATGGCCGCAATCGAGCATCGCGGCGAACTTCTCATCATCGATTGCGGCGTCCTCTTCCCTGAGGAGAACCAGCCGGGAATCGATCTGATCCTTCCGGACTGGTCTGCGATACGTCATCGCCTCGGCGACATTCGAGCAATCTTCCTCACCCATGGACATGAGGATCACATCGGCGCTCTGCCTTACTTCTTGAAGGAGCGAAGCGATATCCCAGTCATTGGATCGAAGCTGACCATCGCTTTCGCGGAATCGAAGCTCAAGGAACGCAGGATCAAAGCCAACACGCGAGTCGTGAAGGAGGGGATGCGAGAGAAGGTAGGAGTCTTCGAGCTCGAATACATCGCAGTGAATCACTCGATCCCAGATGCATTGGCAGTCGGTATAAGAACCAGCGCGGGACTAGTCCTTCACACCGGTGACTTCAAGATGGATCAATTGCCTCTCGATGGCCGGACCACAGACCTTCAAGCCTTCGCGCGCCTTGGCCAGGAGGGTGTCGACATCTTCTTCACAGACTCGACCAATGCTGACATCCCAGGTTTCACGACATCCGAGCGCGAGATCATGCCGGTCTTGGACCGTGTCATCGGCGGTACGACGAAGCGAGTGATCGTCGCTTCGTTCGCATCCCATGTCCACCGAATCCAGCAAGTGATAGACATTGCAGCGACACATGGACGCAAGGTCGTCTTCATAGGTCGATCGATGGTCAAGAACATGGGGATTGCCGATGAACTCGGCTTCCTTCATATACCGCCAAACACGTTGATCGATGAGCGCGAGCTTGAACACCATGGTGAGAACGTCGTCTTGATCTGTACCGGATCGCAGGGTGAGCCACTCGCTGCGCTCTCGCGGATGGCAAATGGTGATCATCAGATTCGAGTAGGAGAGGGCGACACCGTCATCTTCGCCTCGTCACTGATCCCCGGTAATGAGAACTCTGTCTATCGCGTCATCAATGAATTGACTCGCTTCGGCGCGAAGGTCATCCATAAAGGAAATGCGCTGGTCCACGTCTCAGGTCACTCTGCTGCAGGTGAGTTGATGTACTGCTACAACATCGTCAAGCCAAGACATGTCGTCCCGGTCCATGGCGAGTGGCGACACATGCGATCCAATGCCGATCTCGCCATCAAGTGTGGCCTGGAGTACAAGAAGGCGATGGTGATCGAGAACGGAGTCGTCGTCGATCTCATAGATGGGAAGGCGAAGGTCACTGGCGCACTTCCTTGTGGTTATGTCTACGTCGACGGTCAGACGATCGGTGAGATCACGGAAGCTTCGCTCAAAGACCGCAGAATCCTTGGTGAAGAGGGCTTCATCTCTGTCATCGTCGTCATCGATTCACAGAATGGCAGGATCGTTGCTGGCCCTGATATTCATGCACGTGGATTCACTGAGGATCAGGCGCTCTTCAATGAAGTGACTGGAAGGATCGAAGCGGCGTTGGGGAAAGCCGTCAACGAGGGAATCAATGGAACACATCAACTCTCTCAAATCGTTCGCAAGACAGTGGGGAATTGGGTGGGTGCGGAACATCGACGTCGTCCGATGATCGTCCCTGTAGTGATCGAGGTTTGACGGCGCGCCTTTCTGGCGCCTTTCTCGCTCTGATTTAGGGTGACCTGCGATGGCAAAGAAGAAGAAAAGCGGAGCGCTTGCAGCAGTCACCGGTGGTATCACTGCTGCAGTGGCTGCTACCTGGAGAGCGATCGCAAAGACCTTAGGTAGTGCGGTCCGCGTCATCTCGCGCTCGGCGAAGGATATGGATGTCGCACACCAGCGAGATGGATTCGCACTCCTGCTCTTCATCCTGACCTTGCTCGCGGTAGCGACCACATGGTGGCAACTCGACAACGCCTTCGGACGTATCGTGCACGACATCTTCTATGGAGTCTTCGGAAAGGTCGCCGTCGTCACACCGATCGTCTTCGCCTACTTCTCCATCGCCCTCTTCAAGACTGCAGCCGACGAGAAGATAAAGCCAAGAGTGATCTTCGGATCCTTCCTACTCATCGTCTCATCGACAGGATTGATGCATCTAGTCAACGGTTCGATAGGAACCGGAAAGAGTGCCATTCAAGATGGTGGAGGATGGATCGGTCACTTGGTGGCGACGCCACTCGTCGCACTCGTGACACCCGTCCTTGCCTATCCGATCCTGATTTTGATCTTCCTCTTCTCAATATTGATCGTCTCTGGCACGCCCGTCTCGCGCGTCTTCGGTTGGATGCGAGATTTCGTCATGGGCACCAAGGAGAAGGTGCAAGAAGCTCGCGCCAATCGCGAGGAGTTTGAGATCTCTGATACTCCTCCCTTCGAGACTCCGTTGGTTCAAAGCTTCCACCACGACGATGAGGATCTCGATGAGGAGAGTTTCGACGAGGAGTTCTCCCAAGAGGTCGAAGTACCGGAAAGTTTCACGCCTGTACCGAGCCCTGCTGCTAGCCCGAAGCCTCGCCCTGTCCAGCTCGTGCTGACGCCTGATGATGACTACACGCTGCCAAGTCTCGAATTGTTGCGACAAGGTCCGCCGAGTAAGGGAAAGAGCAAGGCGAATGAGGATGTAGTCGAGTCATTGCGAGAGGTCTTCTCTCAATTCGACATCGATTGCGAAGTGACGGGATTCATGCGCGGCCCCACCGTGACCCGCTACGAGGTGGAGTTAGGACAAGGCGTCAAAGTAGAAGCGATCACTGCGCTGGCGAAGAACATCGCATATGCGGTGGCGAGCCCTGATGTTCGAATCCTTTCCCCGATTCCGGGCAAGTCGGCAGTGGGAATCGAGATACCGAACTCCGATCGCGAGATCGTCGCACTGGGAGATGTTCTGCGCTCCCCGGTCGCCGGTAACGATCATCACCCGATGTTGGTCGCATTGGGCAAGGATGTAGAGGGCAATTACATCTGCGCCAACCTTGCCAAGATGCCGCACCTTCTTGTCGCAGGTGCTACAGGCGCGGGAAAGTCATCGATGATCAACTCGCTTGTCACTTCCATCTTGATGCGGGCGACTCCCAACGATGTCCGGATGATCCTCATCGATCCGAAGCGAGTCGAGCTCAATTCCTACGAGGGAATCCCTCATCTCATCACACCGATCATCACCAATCCGAAGAAGGCGGCCGACTCGCTCTCGTGGGTAGTTCGGGAGATGGATATCCGTTATGACGATCTCTCGAACTACGGCTTCAGACATATCGATGACTTCAACAAGGCGGTTCGATCAGGCAAGCTGATTGCTAAGGAGGGAGGGGATCGACCGCTCGAACCGTATCCCTATCTCCTAGTGATCGTCGATGAGTTGGCCGATCTCATGATGGTCGCTGCCAAAGATGTAGAAGATTCCATCGTCCGCATCACACAATTGGCAAGAGCTGCTGGTATCCATCTCGTCATCGCGACTCAACGTCCAAGTGTCGACATCGTCACAGGTCTGATCAAAGCGAACGTTCCCTCTCGCCTCTCTTTTGCGACTTCTAGCCTTGCCGATTCAAGAGTCATCCTCGACACTCCGGGCGCTGAGAAACTCGTTGGGCAAGGAGACGGACTCTTCCTTCCGATGGGTGCAAGTAAGCCTCTCCGAATCCAAGGTGCATATGTCTCAGAGCGAGAGATCGAGGCGGTCGTCTCTCATGTCAAAGGTGAGTTAGCCCCTTCCTACAGAGATGATGTCTTGGCAGTCGCACAAGCAAAGAAGGTGGTCGATGAAGAGATCGGTGATGACCTCGAGGATCTGATCGCAGCGGTCGAGCTCGTCGTCACCACTCAGTTCGGCTCCACATCGATGCTGCAACGAAAGCTGCGCATCGGTTTTGCGAAGGCAGGGCGATTGATGGATTTGATGGAGAGTCGAGGAATCGTCGGCCCCTCTGAAGGTTCGAAGGCGCGCGTGGTCTTGGTCAAACCCGAGGAACTACCTGGCGTGCTCGAGGTGCTCCGAGGTTAGAGCCACCTCACCTAGTGGGAGGGAAGATTTCACCCCTTCTCTCACACTCATTCAGGCGAATATCAGCAATCTCATCTTGTCTAGGCTTCACTCGCTCCCTTACCGTTCTCCCTGTTCCGCCCGAATTTCCCCATAGAAGGTTTCTCCCATGACGATCGGCGATCAACTCAAGGCCGCACGTAACGAGCGAGGGTTATCCCTGGCTGACGTCGCGTTGCGCACGAGAGTACGCGAGCGTGTGATTGCAGAAATCGAATCCGACAATTACAAGTCTGCCGGTGGGCTTACCTATGCTCGCGGTCACATCCGAACCCTCGCCCAGATCTATGGCATGGATGTTGATGCATTGCTAAGAGAATTTGATCAGCTTCATGTCGGCGAAGAGGGCTCGATGAGCGAGCGACTCGAAGAGAACAACGTGACGACCAGCGTCGAGAAGAAGAAGCCGTCATGGAAGATCTTGGGAATGGTCGCAGGCTTCACAGTATTCGCGATTGCAGCCTTCCAAGCTGTGCCGTCACTTCTTGATTCAGATCAACCACAACGCATCGTCTCCGCTGCGGAGGAGATGCTCTCGGGTGAGGATGAACCGCCAGCCGTCGCCTCTGCCGCAAAGGGAGTCAACGTCACGTTGCGCGCAATCGGAACAGTCTCTTGGGTGAAGGTCAGCGGTGCCGATGGTCTAACTAAGTTCGAAGGAAAGCTTCGCCAGGGCGAGAGCCAGAGTTTCTCCGATGATCAACTGATCCAACTCGTCATTGGAAACGCTGGAGCTATCGCGATCAACTACAACGGTGAGGAATTAGGCACTTCTGGGCGTGTTGGTGAGGTAACTCGCCTTCAATTCACGCCTGATGCCAACTCTGCCGGATAGATAACTGGTTAAATGGGGCGGTGTCTTCCGTTCCCCACATCAACTCCTCGAACGTTGTAGAGACTCACTCCTCAACTCACTCTGAAGTGCTGGGTAAGGAGCGAACCGTCGCACTCGTCACCCTTGGTTGTGCCCGCAATGATGTGGATTCGGAGGAGTTGGCAGGCAGACTCGCCGCTGATGGGTGGATTCTCACCGACGATAGCGCTGGGGCAGATATCGCCCTGATCAATACGTGTGGCTTCATAGAGAGCGCGAAGAAGGACTCCATCGACACCCTGCTCCAGGCGCATCAGCTCAAATCCGACGGTCGAGTACGCGCAGTGGTCGCCGTTGGGTGTATGGCAGAACGCTACGGCGATGAACTCGCCAAGGCCTTACCTGAGGCAGATGCCATCCTCGGCTTCGACTCTTACTCTTCGATTTCTGAGCGCCTCAATCGGATTCTTGCTGGAGAATCCATCTCCACACATAAGCCACAGGATCGGCGCACCCTCTTGCCGATCTCACCTCTCGAACGCGGCGTCGAGCGCCAGGCACGTAATGGTCAGGGCGCTCGCCTCTATCGCAAGCGACTCGATCACGCGCCGATGGCTCCTTTGAAGATCGCCTCTGGGTGTGATCGACGCTGTTCCTTCTGTGCCATCCCAAGTTTCCGCGGATCCTTCCTCTCGCGAACTCCTGATGAGATCGTTGCGGAAGCGCGATGGTTGGCGGCTGAGGGTGTCAGTGAACTATTCCTCGTCAGCGAGAACACCACCTCCTATGGAAAGGACCTCGGCGATCTCCGACTCTTGGAGCGGTTGCTGCCAGAGCTTGCTGCCATTGATGGCGTGGAGAGAATCAGGCTCTCCTACCTACAACCTGCAGAGATCAGACCCTCGCTCCTTCAGGCGATGATCGCGACTGAGAAGGTCGTCCCCTATTTCGACATCTCCTTCCAACATGCCAGCGGCAGCCTCCTTCGAAGGATGCGCCGATTCGGCGATAGCGAGAAGTTCCTGCATCTGCTCACTCAAGTCAGAGCACTGGCACCTGAGGCGGGGATCCGTTCCAACTTCATAGTCGGATTCCCCGGCGAAAGCGAGGCCGAATTCGACGAACTCCTTGAATTCATCTCTGCCTCGAAACTTGATGCCATCGGCGTCTTTCCCTATAGCGATGAGGATGGGACTGAGGCGGCATCATTGAGTGAGAAGGTCGACGCTGACTTGATCGCAGAACGTTATCGCCAAGCGAGTTCTTTGGCGGAAGAGGTTGTCAATCAACGAGCCGAGAGCCGAGTAGGTGAGGAGATCACGCTTCTCATCGAGAGTATCGAGAACGATCTTGTGGAGGGGAGAGCGGCTCATCAAGGCCCAGAGGTCGATGGCGTCACATATCTCGAGGTCTCTGAAGGCGCTTCCGACTCCAGCCATCAAGTCGGGCAGTATCTTGATGCGGTGGTGGTGGCAAGCGATGGCGCTGATCTCATCGCCCGACCGTTGACGCGTTCGATAGGAGAGGCCAAGTGATGGTCGAACCTGCAGAGCGCGATGAAGTTGCGAGAAGGGTGATCTTCAATCTTCCCAATATGTTGACGATGATCCGGATCCTTGCGCTCCCATTCTGCGCTTGGGCCCTCATCGCAGAGCAAGGGGAGAACGATGAGCTTCGTATCCTCTCTTGGTTCCTTTTCTTTATCGTTGCGATGACTGATGTCATCGACGGTCGACTTGCGAGAGCGAGTAATCAGATCACCGATTTTGGAGAGTTCTGGGATCCAGTCGCAGATAAGGCGTTGATTGCGACGGCTCTGATTTCGCTCAACTACCTTGGACTGCTTCCTATCTGGGTGACAGTGGTCATCTTGGGTCGTGAAGTGGCTGTGACCGTCCTTCGCATCGCCGTGATCAAGGGTGGGGTGATCCCAGCAAGTAAGGTTGGGAAGCTCAAGACCTTGACCCAGAATCTCTCCGTCGGCCTCTACATCCTTCCGCTCCCCGAAGTTCTTCATCTCCCACGTGATCTCTTCCTTGCAGTAGCGATTGCGCTGACGCTCTACTCCGGCGTCCAGTATTTTCAGATTGCCTTCGCTCGAAGATCATGATCGCCAGCAATCTGATCGCTGCTCTTTCTGAGCGTAAAGAGTCGCTCGCAGTCGCTGAATCGCTCACCGGGGGATTGATCGCGGCATCACTGACGGATGTACCCGGGGCGTCACGAGTCTTCATGGGAGGCGTCGTCACATACTCGACTGATTCGAAAGTCTCAATCTTGGGAATTGAGCGAGATTTGATCGACCGATTTGGTGTCGTATCACCTGAGGTTGCTCAAGCTATGGCGGTCGCAGTGCGGAAGCGATTCGCTTCCACATGGGGTATTTCAACGACAGGTGTGGCGGGACCAGGTCCACACGATGGCATGGCCGCGGGAGAGGTATGGATCGCTGTCTCCGGACCAGAAAGCCTCTCTGAGCACCTGTCCCTAGGCGATCTTGGGCGCACCCAGGTGCGCGGCGGCGCGGTAACCGGCGCCTTGGCCCTCCTCAGCCGTATCCTTAGGGCAGGTTGAATCTGAACCCTCGCAGGTTCGAGATTCAAAGCTAGACATTAGAAACGAAGAAGGGGATTGTCCATGGAGTTGCTTCGCACCCACATCGGGTCGGTACTCCGCGATGCCCGCGTCTCGCAAGGTCGGACTCTTCGTGATGTCGCAGCGAGCGCGAACATCTCCCTCGGTTACCTCTCGGAGGTAGAGCGCGGCCAGAAGGAAGCGTCGTCTGAGCTTCTCAACGCAATCTGTTTGGCACTCGATCTCTCTTTGATCCATGTCATCGCAACTGTCCAGTCATCCATCGAACGAGCGGAAACCCCAACCCTCATTGTCGTCGACGCAAACGCTGCGTAGACCTCTCTCGAACATGGAATCAAATTCCGCGAGTACATATCAGTATCAACATTCTCTTCACCGCAAGACTCGCAATGCCCTCGTGACGACTGCACTCGCGTTGATGGGGGAGAAGGGTCTCTCGCAGACTAACATGATCGAGATCGCAGATCGCGCCAGAGTCTCTCGCGCCTCTCTCTACAACCACTTCCGTGACAAGAACGAGGTCTTCCTTGCTGTCGTGGAGATGGAGGTCGAGAGAATCGTCCAACTCGCGCTACGAGAGCGAGATGTCGCTGCTCGTCTTGCCATCGTTTCTAAGGAGATCTCGGGGCATAAGGCGCTCTCCATGTCGGTTGCCAAGGATCCAGCCACGATCGCATCTCTCCTCGCCAGACACGAAGGTGATCTCTGGGCCAAGATCTATCAGGGGCTCGCTTCGGTTGTCGCTTCAGACTCTGCTGGAACTGCGCTCGCCTTCCGATGGCTCATCGGCCAGATCTTCATCCCGTTGACGCCAGAGCATTCCGATTCTCAGAGCAAGCGTATCGCTGAGGCTATTCGCTAAAAGTCAGAGAAATCAGCCTCATTCAGGCACCCTTCCAAGTGCTGCTAGTGGTCGTGATCCTCTTCATCGCTAACTTCATGACCATCCATTTCATCGTCATGTTCCACGGAATGGCTCGCTGAATCGCCATGGTCATGAGCATGGATGTCGGAGCTATGGATCTGGCTCACGAGCGCCCACATGATGAGAACGCCTGCGACTGTCGTCGCCAAGGTCCAGCGCGAGGAGTGGCGTGAGTGCGCTTCTGGCAAGATGTGAGAGGTCGCAAGGTAGATGAGAATTCCAGCGAAGAGCGCCAGATAGATAGCGATGTAGTCATCATTGAGCGCGATAGAAGAGCCGATCGCAGCTCCACCGACACGAGCGACGGCATCTACAGCGAGAAGGAGTATCGCTCGCTTGGTCCAATTCCCGCTCTTGATCAGAAGGGAGACGGTGTTGAGACCATCACTGAAGGCATGGACAAGAACCGCAACGAAGACAGCGATACCGAGCTCATTCGACACTTGGAAGGCGACACCAATGGCGATGCCATCGATCAACACATGTCCCGCCATCGCAATGGCACCGAGCGTTCCTGCGACGTTCCCAGCATGACGATGCTCGCTGCCGTATTCGGACTCTGCTGGCTCATGACTGCCGGAGAACTTCTCGAAGAGGTGAAGCGCCATGAAGCCACCGATCAAGGCGACAGCAGTGATCGGGACGTTCAGGAATTCGCCGGCATCGTGGGAGAAGGACTCGGGAAGTAGCTCAAAGGCGACGAGGCCGAGGAGAAGGCCTGCCGAGAGGCCTAGCACGAGATGGAGCCGATCCTTTGATTTGAGAGCAAGAAGACCACCCAGTGCGGTGGCGACGGCGGTGAGGGCTGCGAGTCCTAGTGCGATATTCATGGCGGGAGGCTAACACATAATGAGAATCATTTTCATTATGTGTTGACCCCTAGGCTTTCGGCGTGTTCGCCATCGCACGGTTCGAGGTGTCGTCTGAAGAACAGCCCACCTTCCTTGGCGACCTCGAACGGGCTCACCAGGCGCTGGCCGCCTGCGAGGGCTATCTCTCCGGGCAGATCGGACTCAACACAGACGAGCCGACCTTGATCGCTCTGGTGACGCAATGGCGGAACATCGGTTCATATCGAAGGGCACTTTCCAACTACCAGGTGAAGATCAATGCCGTTCCGATCCTTGCTCGAGCCATCGATGAACCCGGTGGCTATGTCGAATCTGACGAGTGATCGGCAGTCGCGGAAGTAAAATTCGCATCTTCCACTTGTCGGGCCAACGTGGCCCTTCCGACAGCCAGCCGGACGGAGTAATCACATGGCCGATCGTCTAGAGACAATCGTCTCGCTTTCCAAAAGACGGGGTTTCGTATTCCCCTCATCTGAGATCTACGGGGGACTACGCGCCTCCTGGGATTACGGTCCGCTCGGAGTCGAACTCAAGAACAATGTGAAGCGCCAATGGTGGCGCTCGATGGTCACCGGGCGTGAGGATGTGATCGGTATCGATTCATGCGTCATCCTCGCTCGTGAAGTATGGGAAGCATCGGGTCACGTCGAGACCTTCACTGATCCACTGACCGAGTGCACCGCATGCCATAAGAGATTCCGCGCTGACCATCTCGAGGATACCTTCGAAGCCAAACATGGCCGGCGTCCGACAGGACCAGAGGAACTTGGCTGTCCTCACTGTGGGACCAAGGGGAAATTCACACCGCCGCGTCAATTTTCAGGTCTTCTCAAGACCTATCTGGGGCCGGTTGAGGATGAGAGTGGACTCGCATACATGCGCCCGGAGACTGCGCAAGGCATCTTCATCAATTTTGAGAATGCGATGACCACGGCGCGAAAGAAGCCACCTTTCGGTATCGGCCAGATCGGTAAGTCATTCCGCAACGAGATCACTCCTGGCAACTTTATCTTCCGCACCCGCGAATTCGAACAGATGGAGATGGAGTTCTTCGTCGTCCCCGGTACCGATGAGGAGTGGCATCAGTATTGGATCGACACTCGCCTCGCTTGGTACACCGACCTCGGTATCGACAAGCAGAGACTGCGACTCTTCGAGCATCCCAAGGAGAAGCTCTCGCATTACTCCAAGCGCACCGTCGACATCGAATACAAGTTCGAATTCCAAGGGACTGAGTGGGGGGAGTTGGAGGGAATCGCCAATCGCACCGACTTCGACCTCAAGGCACATAGCGCCAAGAGTGGAAAAGACCTCTCCTACTTCGACCAAGAAAAGAGCGAGCGTTGGACTCCATTTGTGATCGAACCTGCAGCTGGGGTGGATCGTTGCACGCTCACATTCATGATGGATGCTTTTAGTGAGGATGAGGCGCCTAATGCGAAGGGCGAGATGGAGAAGCGAGCAGTGATGCGACTCGATCCGCGCCTTGCTCCGGTCAAGGTCGCAGTCCTTCCGCTCTCCCGCAACGCTGATCTCTCACCGAAGGGACGTGATCTCGCTGCCGCACTTCGAAAGAATTGGAATGTCGAATTCGATGATGCAGGTGCGATCGGACGTCGCTATCGCAGACAAGATGAGATTGGAACTCCCTATTGCGTCACGATCGACTTCGAAACTCTTGAGGATCACGCCGTCACGATCCGCGAGCGCGACAGCATGAGCCAAGAGCGCATCGGCATCGATCAGGTCGAGTCATGGTTAGCGCCGAAACTCCTCGGGTGCTAGTTCCACCGCTCACGCTTCGCATCGAGAACGGTCACTTTCCTGATGGGAAGGTGACAATCGATCCTCCCGTCGTACTCGCTCCCATGGCTGGAATCACCAACTCTGCTTTCCGCACCCTCTGTCGAGAACAAGGTGCGGGCCTCTTCGTCTCCGAGATGGTCACCGCACGCGCTCTTGTAGAACGCAATGAGGAGACGATGCGGATGATCATCCCTGGAAAGGACGAGTCTCCCCGTTCCATTCAGCTCTATGCGACGGAAGGTGCATCTCTGGCCAAGGCGATTGAGATGTTGGGGCGAGAGGATCGCGCTGACCACATCGATCTCAATTTTGGCTGCCCAGTTCCTAAGGTGACGCGTAAAGGTGGCGGTGCGGCCTTGCCATACAAGCGACTTCTCTTTGAAGAGATCGTTACATCTGCGGTGAAGAGTGCCAAGCCCTTTGGTATCCCCGTGACAATCAAGATGCGCACCGGTATCGATGATGATCACCTGACCTTCTTGGATGCAGCGCGAATCGCTGCAGACGCTGGAGTTGCATGGGTTGCGCTTCATGCGCGGACTGCTGCGCAGTATTACGACGGTGAGGCGGATTGGACGAAGATCTCAGAGTTGGTGGAGTTCCTGAAGCCATGGGGGATTCCCGTCCTTGGAAATGGTGATATCTGGTCGGGAGAAGATGGTCTTCGCATGGTGCGGGAGACTGGATGTCACGGCATCGTCGTCGGTCGCGGATGTCTGGGCCGGCCCTGGCTCTTCGCGGACCTGGTTCGGGCTTTCACCGGTGGTCAAGCGCGACCACTTCCAAATCTCGCTGAAGTGAGTGATGTGATCTGGCGCCATGCCCACTTGCTTCGCGACTACTTTGAGGATGAGTTTCGGGCATGTAGGGACCTTCGCAAACACATGGCTTGGTATCTCAAAGGCTTTCGTGTCGAAGGTGGGTTACGTCCGCAATTCGGGATGGTCGCCTCGCTCAGTGAACTTCGCATACTGCTTGATCAACTCGTCGATCAGCCATATCCAGAGGCAATTGGTGATGCACCACGAGGGCGCCGTTCACATGCTCGTGCGGTCACGTTGCCACAGGGTTGGCTCGATGATGCGATGGAGGCCCGTGAGGATCTAGTCGGTGCAATGAGTAGCGCCGGTGATGATGGCGGAACCGGCGGATGAGATGTTCCTAATCAAGATATTCATTCGTCTCATCACCTTCCTTCTACTCCTTGCACTCATCATCCCGCTCTACTTCTTCGGCAAGACATGGTGGAGCGCGAGAGAGTACGCAAAGGAATACGACCTGACCCAGGTGGCCTTCGATGTGGCATCGCACACTGCAGATGTGATCGTCGTCCTTGGAGCCGCACAGTTCGATGGTCGACCAGGGCCAGTGCTCAAAGCGAGGTTGAAGACGGCCCGTGATGGTTATCTGAAGAACCTCGCTCCAGCAGTGATGACAGTCGGCGATGGAGCCCCTGGTGATCGCACGACCGAGGCGCAGAGCGGTAAGCGTTGGCTCGTCACCGAGGGAATCCCCAAGTCCAGGATCATCGCAATCACTCAAGGTCGTGACACTTACTCGAGCACTCTCGCTTACAGCGCTGCGATGAAGGGTCTCGGCTTGGAGTCCGCACTCATCGTCACCGATCCTTATCACTGCCTTCGCGCCACCACCATGGCGAAGGATCAAGGCATCAAAGCGCAATGTCTTCCTACCGCCTACGGTCTTGCGAACATCGATAACTCCACACTTCGCTACCTCACGCGGGAGGCCGGTGCCTACCTTGCCTATGTGGTTCTCGGTCGGCGAGGCATCATGATCAGTGAGGACACCATCGACGGACTCATCCCTTCTTGGTGAGAGATACAGTTGGGTGATCATGCAGCCGGGCTATAGCGAAGTCGACATCGCACGCTTCATCACTGAACCTTCGAAACGGCCAGAGCGAGGCGAGTTTGCGCGTGACCGCGCTCGCATCATCCATTCTTTCGCGCTTCGTCGTTTGGCCGCCAAGACACAGGTCGCTATTCCCTGGGCAGATGACTTCCCTCGCACCCGACTCTCACACTCTCTCGAGTGCGCTCAAGTCGGTCGTGAGATCGGTAGCGCGCTCGGTGCCGATCCTGACTTGATGGACACTGCTTGTCTTGCCCATGACTTGGGCCATCCTCCCTTCGGTCACAATGGCGAACAGGCTCTCCATGAGATCGCGGAAGGCTGCGGTGGCTTTGAAGGGAATGCGCAAAGTTTTCGGATCCTCACTCGTCTCGAGAGCAAGAGTCGGGACGAGAATGGACTTTCCATCGGGCTCAACCTGACGCGTGCATCCCTTGATGCTGCGACGAAGTATCCGTGGCGACGAGAGCGAGGCAATCCGAAGTTCGGCGTCTACGACGACGACATCGCCATCTTCGAATGGGCACGAGAGGGTGCACCTTCTCGTGCCGTAGCGCTAGAGGCGCAGATCATGGATTGGTCGGATGACATCGCCTATTCCGTCCACGATCTCGAAGATGGAATAGTCACCGGCAAGATCGAAGCAGCATCGATCCTTGCTGAAAGGGATGCGATCGCAGAAACCCTTCGTGAGCACTTCATCGAGGACGCTACTGACGATGAGATCGAGAGTGCGATCCGTGCGCTCACGGAACTGCCGCTCTGGCCGAAGGAGTTCGACCTCTCCCATGGCGACCTCTCGCGCCTGAAGAACCTGACTTCGGAATTGATCGGTCGATTCGCCAAGGCATCGGAGGTAGCGACTCGTGATCGCTACGGAGATGGTCCACTCACTCGCTACAGCGCCTCACTGGTCGTGCCTCGCTCCGCACGGATAGAGGTCGCATTCTTGAAGTCGATCTCTGGCTACTTCATCATCAACGCGGAGAGCTCTCAGGATCACTACGCCAAGCAACGGGCTCTACTCAAAGAACTAGTGACAAGGATTCTGGAGAGGGCGCCCGCAAGCCTGGAGACCTTCTTCTTGGAGGAGTGGAACGAGGCGAGCGACGATGCTGCGCGCCTTCGGGTGGTGGTCGATCAAGTCGCTTCTTTCACCGATCTGGGAGCGCAGCGGATGGCTCAGCGACTAGGAATTCCCGCCATCAAGGCAGAGGATTAGGCGATGGCCGGCCGGATTCGAGAGAGCGATGTCGCACATGTCCGCGAACAGTCGCGCATTGAGGATGTGATCGGTGACTACGTCCAGCTCAAGAGTGCAGGCGGCGGGCAACGGAAAGGTCTCTGTCCTTTTCATGATGAGAAGTCCCCTTCCTTCCATGTGACACCCGCTCGCGGTTTTTATCACTGCTTTGGATGTCAGGAGAGTGGTGATGTCATCACCTTCTTGATGAAGATGGAACATCTAAGTTTCACCGAGACGATCGAACGACTCGCAGATCGTCTCGGCTATCGCCTCACCTATGAAGAAGGTCGATCGGGGGGCGCACCCGCGGGGGAGCGCTCACGTCTTATCGCTGCGAATGCGGCAGCGGCTGCTTTCTATGCCGAATCATTGAATGGACCAGAGGCCTCCCATGCACGCGAGTTCCTGCAGTTGCGGGGATTCGATCGTGATGCCGCGATCAAGTTCGGTGTCGGATTCGCACCCGATGAGTGGGATGGTTTGCGCAAGGCTCTCATCAAAGAGGGATTCACTGACCAGGAACTTGCTCTGGCGGGACTTACAAAGGAAGGACAGCGCGGGGCCATCGATCGATTCCGAAATCGATTGATCTGGCCGATCAAGGATCTAGGTGGTGACGTGGTCGGCTTCGGGGCACGCAAACTCGCCTCCGATGAAGAGGATCAAGGACCCAAGTACCTCAATACGCCAGAGACTCCGATCTACAAGAAGAGCCAATTGCTCTACGGGATCGATCTCGCCAAGAAGGAGATCGCAAAGACGCGGCGAGCTGTGATCGTCGAGGGATATACCGATGTGATGGCAGCCCATCTCGCGGGAGTCCAGAGCGCAGTCGCTACCTGTGGCACTGCCTTCGGCGATGACCACATCCGAATCCTTCGTCGTCTCTTGATGGATGATGATGCATTCCGTGGTGAGGTGATCTTCACCTTTGATGGCGATGCTGCCGGCCAGAAAGCAGCTCTGAAGGCCTTCGATAGTGATCAGAAGTTCGTCGCACAGACTTTCGTCGCGGTCGAACCACGAGGCATGGATCCATGTGAATTGCGACAGAGCGAGGGGGATGCTGCGGTCCGGGATCTGATTGCTAGACGAATCCCGCTCTTCGAATTCGCGATCCGATCGAAACTGAAGGAATTTGACCTCAATCTTCCTGAAGGTCGAGTCGCAGCCCTAGCCCAAGTGGTGCCAATGATCGCAAGGATTCGCGACACATCACTGCGTCCTGAGTATGTCCGCTCCGTCGCACGATGGATCGGGGTGGAGATCGAGCAAGTAACCAATGCGCTGACCAGCGCCGCAAAGGGAACTGCGAAAGGGTCGACGACTCGAAGCGATGAGATCGCTGCGAGTGATACCGGTGAGCGACGCAACAGTTGGCGCCCTGATCCTGAGGATCCACATCTTGCATTGGAGCGCGAGGTATTGAAGATCAGGCTACAACTTCCCGCCTACACCCGTGATTGGCGCAAGATCGAGAGCAATGCATTCACCCACGTCGCATATCAACGACTTCGATCCTTCATCGATGGACAAGAAGATCTCCAAGCTGTGACGCTAAGTGTCGATGATGCACCAGAGTTACATTCTTTCGTCGCAGAACTTTCATCGGAACCGATCAGGACATCGAAGGAAGGCACTAAGAGATATGTCGAGAGTGTCTTCGCACGCCTTCGTGAAGTGGCGCTCGGTCGCACCATCGCGGAGATCAAGTCGCGATTGCAGCGGATCAATCCGGTGGAGGAGGAGACCAGTTACAACGAGATATTCCAGGAGTTGATGGCCCTCGAGAAGGAACGTCGCACCTTGCGAGATTTGGCGGTCGGCGAGATTTAGCCTAGAGTTCGCGCGAAGCAGTCCCCGATAGCTCAATCGGCAGAGCAGCCGGCTGTTAACCGGCAGGTTATTGGTTCGAGTCCAATTCGGGGAGCTCTCTCCCTATGATTCGCACATGGCCCTCTACCGGTTTCGCGTGGCTCTCCCAGATCGCCCCGGCTCACTTGGCGCCGTAACCTCTGCGATCGGTTTCGCCGGCGGAGATATCCGAGGTCTCGTCGTCCTCAGTAGCGATGAGGGTCGAGGCATTGATGACATCACCATCGCCGTCCCGGGCAATGACCCAAAGGACATGGTCGAAGTCTTGAGTGCAATCCAGGGCGTTGAGGTCATCTCCATCACGCCTGTCGTCTAACCTTCTTCGATCCTCGAACCTTCTTCGGCAGTTGCGATGAAGAAGCGTGGTGCAGCGAAGCCCTTCTCACTGAATGCTGATCTGATCAGGTCTTCTGCACTCGAGACCTTTGCGCCCTCGATCAGCGCTATCGCACTCCCACCGAACCCACCACCGACCATCCGGGCACCGAGCGCACCGCACTTCTTAGCGACCTCGACAGCGAGATCGAGTTCGGAGCATGAGACTTCGTAATCATCACGAAGTGAGGCATGTGAGGCATCGAGAATTGCTCCGACACGCATGAAGTCACGTTCTTCGAGAGCAGTCACCATCTCATGCACACGCGAGATTTCAGTGACCGCATGTCTGATTCTTCGGAAACCAATCGGATCAAGGGAATTCGCAAAGAGTTCGAGTTGATTGAGGTCGAGATCTCTCATGGAAGCGAAGCCGAGTTGGCGAAGTGTTCGATGACAGGTATCCCGACGTTCCTTATATCCACCGTCGATCAATTCATGGTGTGCCATGGTATCGATGACGAGGATCTGGAGACCCTCGGGAGTGAGATCGAAAGGAACATGCCTTGTGGAGAGATCGACGCAGTCAAGGAGTAGGGCATGACCTTTCTTCGCCATGAGTGAGACGGCCTGGTCCATGATGCCGCAGGGCATGCCGACATATTCGTTCTCGCCTCGTTGTGCCACTCTCGCAAGAGTCGCAAGGTCCAATTGCAGGTCAAAGAGATGATTGAGAGCGAAGGCGAGCGAGCACTCCAGGGCCGCTGATGAAGAGAGTCCTGCTCCTAGTGGAACTTGGCCATCGACTTCTATGTCGAGACCGACCATCACTCGCTCACGGAAATCTGCTGTCGTCGCGAGCGACCAGATCGTTCCCGCCAGATAATCGCTCCAGTCATTGCGACGGTTCTCAGGCCCTATCTGATCGAGCGGGAGTCTGATCTCATCGCCCTGTTGCTTTGATCGAATGGTCACCGCGGGGTCGTGAGAGGTAGCCACCCGCACTCTCGTGCGTTCGCGAATGGCAAAGGGAAGGACCCAACCATCGTTGTAATCGATATGTTCCCCGATGAGATTGACCCGACCTGGACTTGATGCGATGACGACGCGGTCGGTGCTCGACATCTACTTGCTTTCGAGCTTCACTTCACGAAGTTGTGCCGCGGATTGCTCTGGCTTCATGTCCATGATGAAAGCACCCATCGCCGACTCAGAGCCAGCGAGGTACTTCAACTTCCCGGGTTGGCGACGGACGCTGGTGATCTGCCAATGAAGGCGAAGTAAGTCACGGCCTTTGTGCACAGGTGCCTGATGCCAAGCAGCGATGTAAGCCATCTCAATCCCGAAGACGCCATCGAGTCGTTGCATCACCTCCTTGGCGAGAGCAGGGAAGAGGGCGCACTGTCTCTCATCGAGTCCGACGAGATCTGCGACGGGGCGAAGAGGTGCGACATGGATCTCGAATGGATACCTCGATGCCCACGGGACATATGCGACCCATTCATCGTTTCTCGCAATGACTCGTACTTCATCCTTGATCTCACGAGCGATGACATCGTCCATCAAGACTCTACCGGTGCGATCCTTATGTGCTCTCGCTACCTCGAGCATCTTCTCGGTCCGCGGTGTGATGTAGGAGTATGCGTAGATCTGCCCATGGGGATGGAAGAGTGTCACGCCGATCTCTTCGCCGCGATTCTCAAAGATGAAGATCTGCTCGATAAATGGGAGTTTCGAGATCTCAGCGGTGCGATCGCGCCATGCGCTCAGAAGCGTCGCAATACGCGCCGTCGAGAGGTCCTTGAATGACGTTGCATGCTCAGCCGTAAAACAAACTACCTCGCACTTTCCAGCAGCGTCGACAATCGGTGTCTCGATGTTCAGATCGGCCGGAAGGGACCATGTTCCAGCTGGGGGCCTCAGCGAGGGAAAGCGATTATCGAAGACCACCACCTCATAATCATCTTCAGGGATCTCGCTCAGCAGCCCGGGCTTGGAGGGACAGAGCGGGCAGAGTTCCTTTGGCGGTAAGAAGATCCGGCCCTGTCTATGGGCAGCCATAGCAACCCACTCATTGAGAAGAGGATCGAGACGCAGTTCTCCGATCCCAGGTTGTTCTTCTTTCTCACGTTGGTCATCGGCAGTGCGTTGTTGCTGTTGGGTGTCGTAGTAGCGGATGGTGCGTCCATCAGCCATCAATCGGTCTTGGCGAACGACATCTCGTTCTATCGGCAGAGAGACGCTACTCATGAGGAGAGATACTCTACCGTCATGGCTTCTGACGCCACCTTTCCCAGTACTGATCACCTTGCTGTGATCACTGGCGGTGGAGCGCAGTTGATCGCGGAAGTGATCGATGGCGCCTTCGTCATCCATCACTGGGGTAGAGAGATTTCCTTCGATCCTCGGCGAGAGAGTGCATCACTTCGCTCCTCACGCTCGCGTGCGCTAGGACATAGTCAATTTGATCAGCAACCATGGCCAGGCATCTTGCACGAACATTCACGCGGATTCCTTGGTTCCCCTGCTCTAGAAGGACATCGTGATGGTCGGGATTGGTCTAGCAAGTTTGAGATGAGATCCCTCAAGGTCGATAGCGACTCCATCGAGTTCCAAACTCAAGATGATGATCTCGAACTTGAGCTGCAGGCACGGTTACATCTCGATCGATTCGGGGTGTTGAGAGCCAGTTATAGATTGATCAATCACGGCGCTCCTTACACGCTCAATGGATTGCGCTATTGGCTACCGCTACCGGATCATGCGAGCGAACGACTCGATTTCTTTGGCCGTTGGTCGAATGAGCGACAACCACAACGCGCTTCGATTGATGTCGGTCTCTACTCGCGCGAGACTCGAGAGGGTAGAAGCGGACACAACTTCACCATCGGCCTCCTTGCGATGGAAGATTCCTCGAACTTTGCAGGCGGTGAGGTCTGGTCCGTAGCCCTCGCGCATAGTGGCAACTCACTCCATCAGATCGAGAAGAGTTACGAAGGGGAGCAGTGGATGGGGGCGGGGGAGATCCTCTACCCCGGTGAGGTGATCCTCGCTCAAGGTGAGAGCTATCTAGCTCCTACTCTCGTCGCGAGTTACTCGAATTCGGGCCTTGATGGCATCGCCACGAATCATCATCGCTCGTTGCGTGATCGTCCCAATCACCCGAAGAAGGCAAGACCGCTAACGCTCAACATGTGGGAAGCGATCTACTTCGATCATCGCGAGGATCGCGTCCGTCGAATCATCGATGCCGCTGCTGAGGTCGGTGTAGAGCGTGTCGTACTCGATGATGGCTGGTTCGGCTCTCGACGGAGTGATCGAAGTGGCCTCGGTGACTGGACCGTTTCGCCAGAGGTCTGGCCGCAGGGTCTTCGGCCCATCGCAGATTACGTCCGCTCCAAGGGAATGGAGTTCGGTCTCTGGTTCGAAGGAGAGATGGTCAATCCCGACTCTGATCTCTATAGGGTTCATCCGGAGTGGGTGCTCGCAGTCCATGAGAGAGGACAACCGCTCTGGCGTCATGAACTCGTTCTCGACCTTGCGAACGAAGAGGCCTTCGATTATCTCTTCGCCAAGATCAGCGCTGTCATCGGTGAGGTCGGAGTGAGCTACATCAAGTGGGATCACAATCGAGTCCTTGTCGATGCTGGAAGTGAGAATCGGGCGAAGTATCGTGCACAAGTCGATGCGATCTATCGATTCTTCGACGCTCTCAAGGCGACGCATCCAGGACTTGAGATCGAGTCATGCGCATCAGGTGGTGCGCGGATCGACCTTGGCATCATCGAACATGTCGATCGTTTCTGGACCAGCGATAACAATGATGCGCTTTCCAGGCAATCGATCCAGCGATGGAGCGCTCAGTTCATCCCGCCAGAGTTGTTGGGAACCCACATCGGTCCCTATCCGAGTCATCAATCCGGGCGTAGGACGCCACTTTCGATGCGAGCAGCGACTGCGCTCTTCGGTCACGCTGGTATCGAATGGGACATCACCTCAACGAGTGATGAGGATCGAGCCCTCCTCAAGAGCTGGGCGACCTACTACAAGTCGAATCGAGAGTGGATGCATCGCGGTACCAACATTCGTGTCGATCACCCAGATCAATCGGCCTATCTCTACGGCGTTGTGAGTGAGGATCAAGTGCGAGCACTCTTCACCTATGCACAATTGGAACCGGCATCAAGTTCACATCCCGCCGTACTTCGTTTCCGCGGCCTGGATACGGATCGTCGATATCGTCTCTCTCCAGTATTTCCGGCTGGGAAGCCGAGGGAGATGGCACATGCCTCGCCGCCATGGTTCAAAGGTGTTGAGATCTCAGGAGATGCACTAATGCGAGTCGGAGTGACCGCCCCGATCCTTGAACCCGAGAACGCGCTACTGATGGAGATCATCGCCCTCTAATGCTGGTTTGGCCTTTTACTGCCAGTCCAAAGTCCTCTCGATCGCTCGCTTCCAAGTTCGATGTCCGGCGGTTGCCAATGGTGATTCCTTGGTCGGATGCCAACGTGCGCTCTCTCGCCACTTCGCTTTGAGTTCTTCGACACTCTTCCAGACTCCGGTAGCGAGGCCAGCCGCAAAACATGCCCCAAGCGCCGTCGTCTCGTTGATCTCGGGCCTGACGACATCGATCTGCATGATGTCCGATTGGATCTGCATACAGAGTGCATTGGCGGTTATGCCACCATCGACGCGCATCTCACGAAGTGCAACACCCGAGTCTTGAGTCATCGCGTCGAGGACATCTCGAGTCTGGTAGCAGATGGCCTCCAATGTGGCACGGGCAATATGTGCCTTGGTCGCTGCGCGAGTTAGACCGACCATTACGCCTCGAGCATCGCTTCGCCAGTAGGGTGCGAAGAGTCCGGAGAATGCAGGGACGAAGTAGACGCCACCGTTATCTTCAACGCTTGCAGCAAGGCCTTCTATCTCACTCGCCGATTCGATGATCCCGAGTTGATCGCGTAACCATTGCACTGCAGAGCCGGTGACGGCGACCGAACCTTCCAGGGCGTAGATCGCAGGCTGACCTTCGAACTGGTAGCAGAGCGTGGTCAAGAGTCCATGTCGTGAGCGGACGATCTCTTCACCAGTATTGAGGAGCGCGAAATTGCCGGTGCCGTAGGTGGTCTTCGATTCACCGCGTGAGAAACATGCTTGTCCCACCATCGCGGCCTGTTGATCGCCGAGAACTCCGGCGATCGCCACGGCGGAACCGAAAGGACCCTCTGCCTCCGTCTCGCCGAAGATCGAGATAGAAGGTTTGATCGTAGGGAGAATGGATCGGGGAATGTCGAAGAATGAGAGGAGTTCTTCATCCCAATCCAAGGTCTCAAGATTCATCAACATGGTCCGAGAGGCGTTGGTGACATCAGTTACATGGACCCTGCCACCAGTGAGCTTATAGATCAGCCAGGAGTCGATGGTGCCCACCATGACTTCATCAGGCGAGACCTTGTATTCACGGAGTAACCAGGCGATCTTGCTCGCCGAGAAGTAGGGTGCGATTGCAAGCCCACTCTTCGCAATCAGCGCCTGCTTCTGGTGCTCTGAGAGCGCATCAAGTATCGGAGTAGTCCTTGTGTCCTGCCATACGATCGCGTTGCCGACCGGCCTTCCGGTCGACCTATGCCAGAGGACTGTCGTCTCGCGCTGATTCGTGATGCCAATACCGGTGAGATCACTGCCCGCCAGACCTGCCTTCTTCAAGGCCGTAGTGATCACATCACAACTTCGTTGCCAGATCTCTTCGGCATCGTGTTCCACCCAACCAGCAGTGGGAAGGATCTGCCGATGTTCCAATTGATGTTGTGCGATGAGAGATCCGCTCTCATCGAAGATCATGAAGCGCGTGCTTGAGGTTCCTTGGTCGAGTGAGCCGATATGAGGCATGCCGGTTATCCTAAGCCCGTGATGCTCCTCAATTCAGCCCTCAATCCCGAACAAAGAAGCGAGGATCTCGAAAGTCTCCAGCGCGATGAGTTCGACATCGTGGTCATCGGGGGAGGGGTCACGGGAGCGGGAATCGCGCTCGATGCCGCCAGTCGTGGATTGTCTGTGGCGCTAGTTGAGGCATCAGATCTCGCCTCAGGTTCCTCTTCGCGGTCATCGAAGTTGATCCATGGTGGTCTTCGATATCTGGAGCAATATGACTTCAGACTCGTCAAAGAGGCCCTCCGTGAGCGCGAGATGATGGTGACGACGCTCGCACCACATTTGGTCAAGCCGGTCAGTTTCATCTTTCCACTGACGGAAAAGTTACGCGAGCGAACCTATGTCGGAGCCGGTCTCGCTCTCTATGACCTCTTGCGTGGATTCAAACGAGCGCTTCCATGGCACAAACATCTCGATGGTAGGAAGATCGCAAAGATCGCACCAAGCCTCCGTAGTGATGTAGTCGCCGGAGGTATCCAATACTTCGATGCTCAAGTAGACGACGCTCGTCACACCATGACCATTGCGCGGACTGCAAAGAAGTATGGCGCAAGGATCGTCACTCGTGCTGAGGTCGTCGATGTACTGCGGACCGGCAAGCGCATCACGGGAGTGAGACTCACCGTAGATGGCAAGAAGCCATTTGATGTGAAGGCGAAAGTCACTGTCCTTGCCGGTGGTGTATGGACGACAGCGCTCTATGAGAAGTTCGATATCAAGCCGGGTTATGAGGTGAGGATGAGCAAGGGCTCTCACATCGTCGTCCCGGGCGATGCCATCACCGCTGAAGGCGGTGTGATCATCAAGACCAATGTCTCAGTCCTCTTCATCATCCCGTGGTTCGGAAAGTGGATCGTGGGGACTACCGACACCGAATATCACGAAGACCCCAACTCGCCCGTTGCTAGTGACGCTGACATCGATTACATCTTGGATCAGGCTAATCGCGTACTCAAACCACGTCTCAAGCGGAGTGATGTCATCGGTGTCTACGCCGGACTCCGTCCATTGATTTCGTCATCTCCCGATTCACCGACGACCAAGCTCTCGCGTGAACACATCGTCGACCGTCCGCAACCTGGTTTCGTCAGCATCGCAGGTGGTAAGTACACGACCTATCGGGTGATGGCTGAAGATGCCGTCGATATCGCTTGTGCCGAGTTGCGACGGATCACTCCAGATTCCGAGACCGCCCACCTACCGCTCATTGGAGCAGATGGCTATCAGGCATTACGTCATCGACTCCCTGTCATCGCTAGGGAATACGGCGTCAGTGAAGAGATCGCTACTCACCTCATCGATCGTTATGGCACGATGATGATCGAAGTCCTTGATCTCGCTAAGGCAGAGAAGTTGCTGGATCGTCTCGATCAATCGCTGCCTTACATCAAGGCGGAGATTCGATATGCCGTGACCGCAGAGGGTGCGATGACCCTCTCCGACATCATGGATCGACGTACTCGCATCGGAATCGAGAGTGATGATCATGGCCTTGGCATCATCGACGAGGTGGCATCGATCGCTGGGAAGGCGCTCGGTTGGAGCGCTGCGAGAAAGCGCAAGGAGATCGAGGAATTCAAGGAGCATGTCGCAGCGGAGCGGATCGCTCTTCCTCGCTAGTTACATCCTGATCTGACGCTTACACCCATCAAGGGTCGGATTCTTGATGGCAGGTTTCGTGGCCTTTGGCTTCGGTGTGGGCTCGGGCCCTTGCAAGAGCGAGAACTCCACTCGGGCGATGCTCTTTGCATGGGTTTTCGTGGGGTCCTTGAAACGAATCTCGCCGAAGTGAGTACCGGCGGGATATCCCTTGATCGAGAGAGTGAACCTGCCGCTGGAATCACGGACCGTGGCTTGTTGGATCGTGACCGTTGCGGTGTCGAGAGCGGGATCTGGGGTCAATTCGACGCTTCCTGTGATGACAGGATCTCCGCCGATACGTCTGACATCGACTTGGATCTCGACTTTCTTATCCGTCGTCGTAGACCTGACATTGGTGATGACCATCGTCGTAGATTCATTGATAGGTAGTAAGTCACCTTCGAGCGGCTCCCACACGCCTCGCGTCAGACGCAAGAACGACTCCACATCTCCACGATAGACATTGAGGTCTAGTCGCGAACCGGGAACCCCGTACTTCGGTGCGATCCCGCAGGATGAGAATTGCCAGATCTGCCATAGTGAGGTGCAATCGCTAGTGCTCCAAGAATGGACATAGCACCCGATTACCTTTCGACCCGGCTCTGCCCTCTCCTTAGCAGGGTTGATACCGAAGTGTGAGAGCCAGAGTGGGTAGCTTCGCAGCTTCGCACTCCGGTTGAGCGCACGTTCCAGGAATGCGGGGTAGGAGTAGAGGAAAGGTTTCCTTCCTGTCTTCGCATGGACGGTCTCGAGCCAGGTCTCTGCCCAGAGCGTGTTGAACTTCTTCGATGAGTACTTGATGCATCGATTGCCAGAGTAGGAGACGCAGTTGTTCTCGAAGTCGAGCGCATAAGGAAGGTCGAGTTCGGTGTAGCCACCGACACTTGCCAAACGCCAGACAGCACGCTGTGCCTGTGCCTTCGCATCTTCGATCACGACACTACGGCTGGTCGTATTGGGTGGAGTCGCGTAATGATAGAAACCGGTATAGAGGCCGGCAGCTTGGGCTGCATGGCGATCCATCGCCAAGTACTTTCGCGCAAGTGCGTCCGAGTCATCGCGAGTATCCGATGCCTTGATCATCACGAAGCGCATCCCAGCGTTGTACATCTTCTTGAAATTGATCGGCTGATCGTTGGGGTGTTGCCATCGGCTTACATCAGAGCCGTATATGCGCACACCTGGTCCAGCCTTGGAAATCAAGGATGCAGGATCTCCAACCTCCGCAGTGAGAGCAGGGCGGAGCGTCACCGATCGCTCTGTCGTGGCAAAGGTCCTTGATTGGTAATCGATCTCAGCCTTGAAGTCGATCGTCATGACCTCTTCGACCGTGGTCCTAATCTTCCATGTGCCTAGCGAACTGGTCTTACCTCGCAAGCCGGAGTCGATCCAACGATCACCCTCCTTGGTCAGAATCCTTATCGAGGCCCCAGCGACCGCTGGCTTGACTACGCCGTGAAGGGAGACGAGGGGTGCTCCGATGCTCGGAGTCTGCGTGACGAAGAAGGTCGAGGAGGTAGCGCCATAAGCCGGTGGTTGCAGGAGCGAGCCGAGCAAGAGCAGGGCGAGGATGATGAGTTTTCTAGATCTCAACGACGTCGATCCGCTCACCAGTCACCTCCTCGATAGCTTGCTCAAGCGCCTTGCGATGCTCATACTTCCTTACATAGGTATAGTCATGATCACCAGCGAGTTTGGCGGCGTCCCTGAAATCGAGAGTCAATCGCCCCTCGGAGAGCTCTGAGAGTCTGCCATCGAAATATGCAAGCCACGCGATCCGATTCGACCTCTCCAATAGATCCAAGACTTCGGTCCAACGACTCTTGAGTTCCTGAAGATCGATCATGACAAGTGAAGTGAAGCTCAGTTGATGATTGCGAAGATCACAGCCCCACCGGAGAGGATCCATGCGATCTGTCTCAGTGGCGGACGAGTGAAGTAAGGGGAGATGTTGGGCAAAAAGGTGCCCATGAGTTGAATGAGGCCAATTGCAATGATCACCATAGAGTTATTGAAGGCGCCCGGCTCTGCGGATTGATAGCGCCAGTTGATGAGTCCTAATGCGATGAGCATGTAACTCATCCAGCGCAATGGTGTCAGCGGATGCATGTTCAAAGGCTATCGGCATCTCAACAGGAATCTGAGGAAGTGAGCCTTTCGCGGCTCTGAGCGCCTGGATTTTCCAGACGCTCAGTTCAGATTTCGTGGCATTACTAGATGTTGGCGAAGGTCCGATCCGATACTCCTCGGAGCGCCCAGCCGAGAAGAAGGAAGATCGCTCCGGTGGCACTGACGAGGGCTGACACGCCGAATGCCACTACCGATGTGAAGAGAGAGGCTCGGAGAAAGGACCCATTCATCGCGGTAGCACGGAGCGGATCTTCTCGTTCAAGTTCTGCGTAGGTCCTGCCATTGGTGGCCTCCAGGGCATGCTTCTCGATGATCAAAGCCTCTTGATATGCGGTGAATGGTCCTGTCACCGCTTGACCTGCGAAACGTGCTGCATCCTCACTCACAGTGATGCGCTCAGCCTTCAGCTGACTGGAGACCATCATGTAGGTGGTTCCTCCGGCAATGACCATGCCTGTACCGACGACCATCAGGATGATGGCCACGACCTTCAATCTATTTCCATTCATCTCGCTTGCCTCCTAGGAATCTGGGTCCATATGCGTCATCGAAGATACGCTCATATCTCAAGCATTAGCGCGGTAATGAAGTCAAAAGACCAGTCTCAAAAAACCTTTCTTTCTCCCCACGTTGCGAGATGATTGGGTCGATGTTGGGTCTCGGTTCAGTTCGGCTACTCCTGGCGATCTCCGTTCTATTGCTCCATGCAGATTTCGTGACTTTCGAAGTAGCACAGATCGCCGTGCTGACCTTCTTCTTTATCTCAGGATTCTTGATGGAGAGATCCTTCCCCCTCTACTCATCGTGGCAGAGATTCATTTTCAACCGTCTCCTAAGACTGCTGCCTTCCTTTCTATTCGTGGCTCTCTTGACCTGGCTCATCATCGTCACCACGAGTGATGATTTTCGAAGGTCTTTTGCCTTCATCTACCTTCGACCAGCAGCTGGTTATGGACCCGAGGTCCATCCACCTTTGAGCGCCCTTGCCTCCACAGAAATCGATTGGAAGTTGCCTTATCTTGGATTTGAGAGCGAGCTGGTGCCGCAGGCATGGTCTATCGGCAATGAGATCATCTATTACCTGACCATTCCGCTCTTGGCGCTGCTGGGCTTGCGCTGGTTACTGGTCATCGCCTCACTGTCAATCGCATTCCTCGGGAGTCAATTGCTACTGAGAGGCGATGATTTCGACTACGCCATCTATACCAACCTCTTGGCAACCTTCTCATTCTTCCTCGCGGGATATCTGACATCGCGATTCTTGGATCAGCGGGTTCTGGTTCCTCATAGGCTACGGCGAGTCTCAGCTTTCCTAGCTCTCACCCTCATAGTCGCTTCCTATCTCCTAGTGGTTCCTGACTCCCTCTCTATCCCCATCGTGATCGTCTATGTGGTGATTCTCTCTGCTTTGATCGTCCTTGGATTTCTTATCAATGGGAGGCGGCCAGGCGCGGAAGCGGAATCCGAACTCTCACGCCTTCTTGGAGATGCTTCGTATCCACTCTATGCAAGTCACATGATCGTGATCGGATACTTGAACTATTTCTCGGCCCTCACTCCACTTTTGCTCATCTTCACTGCACTTCTCGCCGCGCTGACGATTCACCTCCTTCTCGATCGCCCACTTGAACGAGCCAGGAGGCGAATTCGTTCCTCCGTTGAGTGATCCCATTCGAACTGCAAAGCAAAAGGCCCCCTTTCGGGGGCCTTTTGTTGATACTTGCCGAGAAGGACTACTTGCCCTTCCAAGGTGAGTAGATGGAGACAGTCTTGAGACCGAGCTTGCGAGCATCGGTTCCAATGTACTTGTCCCAGAGAGCACCAAGCTCGTTATGCGATGTCTGGTAACGAAGCCAGGTATCGACATAGTGCTTGAGTTCGTGCTCGCCGAGAGGCATGAAGTAGCTGTTCTCGTCGACGAAGACGGGATCGCCCTTCAAGACCTTGACGTTTGGATTCGCCTTGATCGCACCTGCAACGGAGAATTCTCCGACGATCATGCAGTCAGAACGACCTGCAGCAACATCGGCGATTGCTTCCTGGTTGGTGAGGCGCTTGAGGGTCGCACGTGGGTAGAGGATCTTCGCCGCTGATTCCTGTGAGGAACCGACGACGACAGCAATGGTGACATTGCTGCTGTTGAGTTGGCTAAGGCGGCTGATGCCAGCGCCTGGCTTCAAGAGGACCACGTTTGACTCAACGAACGATGGCGCCCCTGCGAAGAGCACGCGCTGCGCACGGTCTGGGCGAATTGTCGCCGAGATACCGGACATATCGAATCGTCCCGCTGCCTGCTGTGCGAAGAGGTTCGCGAATGGAACCTCGACCCACTCGATGGTCGCACCGAGTGATTGAGCGAGCATCGTGGAGAGATCGACGATGTAACCAGTAGGTGTTCCATTGGAAGTCTTGTACTGCAATGGAGGGAACCCGAGGTCGACACCGAAACGGATCTTCTTCGATGAGATGATCTTCTGCAGGAGTGAATCGCCATCAGCACGAGCTACTGGTGGCTCTGCAGTCACTGCAGTTGCAGAACTTGGTGTCAGTGCGCCAACGGCGCCTGCACCGAGGGCGATTGCAGCGCCCTTCATGAAACCACGGCGATCCGCCTTGACGTCGACGGCGGAGTCAACCGATGTGGTCTTCTCTTCCATGTTTCCTTCTTTCCTCCTAGGTATCGAGATGGACCCGGTGTCCCTCTCGATTCATTGCTCGTTCGAACTGATATCCGCCCGAACCGTTATGCACTTGTGGTCAACTAATCGATTCCGATCAGTTGCTCACCCCCGAAGCCGATGGTGCGGTCTCGGAAGACTCATCGTTGCCCTTACTCCTCGAGTAACGGGCCAGTCGACCCTCGAGGATGAAGATCCCTCGAGAGACGAGCATCACCGCGACGAGATACATCAACCCCGCAACGGTGTAGAACTCAAATGGACGATAGAAGAGGTTCGCTTGCTCTTGCGCGATCTTCATCAACTCCGGGACTCCGATGATGCTCAAGATGGCAGAGTCCTTGATTGCATCGACGAATTGGTTTCCCGTGGGAGGCACGACGATGCGCCCTGCTTGCGGAAGCACGATATAACGAGTCACTTCCCATTTCCTCAACCCCAGCGCCTCGCCAGCCTCACGTTGTCCCTTGTCGATCGCAAGAATCCCGGATCGGAAGGTTTCCGAGAGATAGCCGCTGTTGAGAAGCGCCAGCGCGATGATTCCAGAGGGGATTCGGGGGATGTCGATCCCCACGGCATAGACCAGTCCGAAGTAGATCCAAAGGATCAGCACATAGAGCGGAACTCCTCGGAATAGCTGGGTATAGACGAATGCGATTCCGCGCAAGACCTTGAATCGAGAGAGTCTCATCAGTGCGACGATCAGACCGAGAACGATCGCAAAGAAGATACCTGCCACTGCAGAGAACATGGCGATGCCAAAACCCTCCAGAAGGAGCCACCGAGAGTCCCAGATCGGGCCGAAATCGAAGAAGGGCTGAGAGTTATCCACGAGCCCTCCCTTGATTGAGGCGCTTCTCAAGAAGGAAGGCGAGACCGGCAATCGAAACAGTCAAGGCGATAAATGCGATACCAACCGCCGAATACATCTCAAATGGCGTGAAGGAATTGAGTGAGACGTATTGCGCCACATAGATCATGTCAGCAACTCCGATGACCGAGACGATGGTCGCACCTTTGAGAAGCCCGACATAGACATTGACTGCCTGCGGCACGATGATACGAATCGCCTGCGGAAAGATGACGAGAAAGAAGGCCTTCGACTGCGTCAACCCGATAGCGAGCGCTGCCTCTCGTTGACCGAGATCAATCGCATTGATGCCACCACGGAATACCTCTGCCATGTAGGCCCCGCCAGTGATCCCGAGTGCGATCGCTCCCGCCTGAAAAGCGGTGAGGTTGATGGAGAACTTCAGTGAGAGCCCGTAGTAGATCCAAAAGAGCAGTACGAAGAGCGGGATCGAACGCGAGACGTCGACGACACCGACAGAAATCTTGCGGATGTAGCCGTATTGGCTCAGTCGACCGGTCGCGAAGATGAGACCGAATGCGATGGCAAGCGCCATGCCTACGATCGAGATTTGGAGGGTGATGATCAATCCCTGGCGCAGTTCTGGCAACGATTGCCAGACCACGTTCCAGTTATAGATGTAACCGTCCATCGCTCCCTCTGTTATCCGAGGATCGAGCTGAGGAATGCTCGAGCCCGTGGGTCGGTGGTATTGCGAATCTCGTCTGGGGTACCGGTTGTGACTATCTTCCCTTGATCCATAAAGACGATTCGATTGGCTACCTGGAAAGCGAAGTTCATCTCATGGGTGACGACGACCATCGTCATCCCTTCTCGAGCAAGCCTTCGCATCTCATCGAGGATCCCACTGACGAGTTCTGGATCGAGCGCCGATGTCACCTCATCGAAGAGCATCACCTTTGGGTTGAGCGCAAGAGCACGGGCGATAGCCACGCGCTGCTTCTGTCCACCGGAGAGCTTCTCTGGGTATTGATCGATCTTGTCGCCAAGACCCACTTGATTCAAAGCTTGCTCTGCGATCTTTCGCGCACTTCCTCGGTCCTTGCCTCGAACCTTGGTCAGACCGAGCATCACGTTCTCCACCGCCGTCATGTGCGGGAAGACATTGAAGTGCTGGAAGACCATTCCGATCTCAGAGCGAAGCTGTGGTAACTGCGCCTCATATTTTCGATTTGCGAAGACGTTGAAGGCAGAATGGAACTTCTTCCAGGTCTTTCCTTCGAAGACGATCTCACCTTGGTCTGGTGGTGCTATGAAGTTGATGCAGCGTAGGAGCGTGCTCTTACCGGATCCGCTCGGGCCGATGATGCAAACCACCTCACCCTTTGCAATCTCAAGGTTCACATCCTTGAGGACTACATGATCACCGAACTGTTTCGTCACATTCTTGATCTGTAAGAGGGCTTCGGCCATGGTCTGCTTCATCAACTCCTTCAAGATAAGTGAGCGCGCCATCGAATGACGTGCAGGTTGGTGAGCCTAAGAAGCACCACTCATGGAGTCAATCACTTCGCAGAAGGAGTTTGTTCTTCATCCGAACAACGCGTGGAGCGTTCGGTGACAGCGTGTCGCAGTTAGATTGTTCGGAATCCGCAGATCACTTCTCGCCCAGGAAGGCCAACGCATTAGGAAGTCGCGGCGGACAAGGAGTTCCTGGTGCTGTCGTGGCCTCGAAGTGCCACCACTCATTATCGAAGACTCGGCAGAGGCCGAATCTCCAACCATTCCGCTCTAGCCACGCGGCGCCCGATGGATCCACGGGATAGTTCACATCTATCGCTAGACCCATCGGATGGTGTGAAACATAGGGAGGAAGGACCCACTTCGCCGCCTCCTTTTCGGATCCATACTTCTTCAGCGCTCTCTCGAAGAGGAACTTCTGTCGCTCAATACTCCTAAAACCAGAAGCGATGTAGAGCGTAACTCCCTCCTTCGCCGCCTCTCGCTGCGCGACATCAAATCGCACCTTCACTTTCGGATGGAGGGCGACAGGATTGCTCCTGGCTTTAGTGATCGCATTTGCACCTAGCGAACGCTCACTCTCAAGGCAGCCCGCCTTCGTGTCGGTCGCCCGCAGTACAAGTGTGATCCGATCAGCGCAGAAGAGGGGAGCGGAATCGGTATCGATACCCAGCATCTGATTCAACGTGAGGAAGAGCGCAACGACCCATTGCATGTGCGAACTTTCTCACGGAGAGTACGGAGAGATCTAACCCATCATCAAGGCAGGTTGATGGAGGAAGTGCTTGAACGACTTG
>JACCDG010654024.1_pt1 | contig 32896 bp, 33 predicted proteins | sample 7442471 | NCBI WGS metagenome assembly JACCDG01 (sample SAMN15323444, study PRJNA562643) | freshwater metagenome | isolation source: river surface water | place: USA:Blue River Watershed | collected 2017-08-17 | reverse complement strand
TATCGACTTCGATGGCCAGACATTCTTTCGTGAAGTCATCCACGATATTCAGACAGCGTAGCCGGCGTCCATCGACAAAGCCATCCGACACAAAATCCATCGACCAGTTTTGGTTCGGCTTGGTCGCCAATACCTTTTCCTGTCGCTCAATGCCAGCAATCCGCTTGCGCTTACGGCGCCGCACGGTCAAGCCAGCCTCACGATAAACCCGGTACGTCCGCTTCCAGTTCAGCAGCCAGCCTTCGCGCAGCAACAGCACGTGCAGGCGTCGATAGCCATAACGGCGCTTTTGCCCGGCCAGCGTCGTTAACCGATCCTTCAATGGCGCGTCATCTGGCCGCTTTGATTCGTACCGATATAGCGCCCTCGAAATGCCAATCAGCCCACAAGCTCGCGTGACACCCATCTGCCGGGTCGTCATCAGATGCGTCACCGCCGCACGCTTGGCCTGTGGGCTCACCACTTTCGGCCAACGACATCCTTCAAGGCCGCGTTATCCAGCAGCGAGTCGGCCAACAAGCGCTTGAGCTTGCTGTTCTCGGCTTCTAACGCCCTCAAGCGCTGGGCGTCTGAGACCGTCATCCCACCAAACTTCGCCTTCCAGTTGTAATACGTCGCATCGCTGATGCCATGCTTGCGGCACAGATCGGCAATCTTGCCGCCAGCCTCTGCTTCCTTCAGTACCCCAATGATTTGCGCTTCCGTAAATCGCGTCTTCATGCCTGCCTCCCCTTGAAGCAGACTCCATCTTAGCAAGGGACTATTTCAGGGTAGCACGTCAAGTCACAGATAGACCCAATTGCCCGCTCTACCCGGCCAACCCCAACGCTTGTGCCTCGGCTTCCTGCTCCAGATACACCCAATCGACAATCTCATCGCTCGGCGTATAGCCAGTGACGAGCTTTTCCATCATTAAACGAATGACGCCGACGTCGTTCACATTCAGCGCCATTTCCAGTGCTTTCAGCTTGTCCTCAAGCTCTGACCACGGAATGAAATCTTCATGGGCTTTCATAATCCGCGAATGGGATGTGGGCTTGGGGTTGTCGCCAATCAGCAGTTCTTCATAGAGCTTCTCACCGGGGCGTAGGCCTGTGATTTCAATCTCAATGTCTCCATCAAGGTTCTGCTCATCTTTCACCACTAGACCCGAGAGATCGACCATGCGCCGGGCGAGGTCCATGATCTTGACCGGCTGCCCCATGTCGAGGACGAACACGTCGCCTCCCTTGGCCATCGCCCCTGCTTGGATCACCAGTTGGGAGGCTTCAGGGATCGTCATGAAGTAGCGAGTGATTTCCGGATGGGTCAACGTGATCGGGCCGCCATCACGGATCTGTTGCCTGAATTTCGGCACCACTGATCCTGACGAACCCAGCACATTGCCAAAGCGGACCATGCTGAATTTGGTGCCAGGAGTAGTTGCTGCCAATGCCTGCAGAGCCATTTCCGCCAGTCGCTTGCTGGCTCCCATGATGTTGGTCGGACGCACCGCTTTGTCGGTGCTAATAAGGACGAAGTCAGAGACGCCGTTTTCGGCGGCGGCTTGTGCGGTTCTCAAGGTACCGAGCACGTTGTTTTTGATGCCTTCCGCAGGGTTGTGCTCGACCAATGGGACATGCTTGTAGGCGGCAGCGTGGTAGACCGTTTCAGGATGCCAGGTCGACATGATCTCTAGCATACGTTCGTCATCTTGCACCGAGGCAAGTAATGGCACCAGCACGATGTCACGTCCCGAGAGCTTTTCCTCAAGCTCCTGGTGAATACCGTAGAGGGCAAATTCGCTTTGCTCGATGAGTAGTAGCTTGCTTGGACCTACGGTAAGGATCTGACGGCAGAGCTCACTACCGATGGAACCGCCAGCACCGGTCACCATGACGACCTTACTGCGTACATTCATGGCCAGCAGGATGTGGTTTGGCATGACGGGCTCTCGACCGAGCAGATCATCAATGTCGAGTTCTCGCAGATCCGAGATGCTGACTTTGCCTTGTGCCAAATCGGTCACGCTTGGCAAGGTGCGCACAGCTACCCGCGCTGTTCGGATCTGGGTCAAGATCTCATTGCGGCGCTTCCGACTCAGGCTTGGCATGGCCAGCAACACGTCACTAATGGTCAATGTGGGGGCTAAATTGACCAGATCCGCCGGGTCGTAAATCGGCTGACCATTCAACACATGGCCGTGCAGGCGATCGTCGTCATCCAAGAATCCGACAACCTGCATTTCATGACTATTGGCCATTGCAGCCACCAATTGACGCCCGGTGCTCCCAGCACCATAGATCAACACCTTGGGTCGCGATGCGAGTTTCAGGATGCTCAGGTACTGGTCTCCCAGCCAAACCCGGGCCAGCGCGCGGGATGCGCCCACGAACAGCAGTAAGAGCATGGGTTGGATGATGCCCACGGTACGGGGCACCCCTGCCACGCCAATGGCAGTGAAAACGGAGGCGTACAACAGACCGTAAATGCCCACCGCGCGGGCCACGGCCATTAGGGCCGGCCAGCCGCTGTAGCGGAAAATGGCGCGGTACAGGCCCGAGACGACAAAGATGGGAAGCGCAATGCCAACGGACACTACACCTGCCCAAATAGCCCCTTGTGCCCACTCGCTTGCCCCAGCAAAGCTGATGAACTCCCCCAGGCGCAGGTAGTACGCAAGCCAGACCGTCAACACGCACAGACTCAGATCGACTATCAAGGCTACGAAGCGCTTCGCTGGCCTTGGCAGAGCCAGTACCGGAACTACCAGCTTGGAGAGCGGCATTTTCATCGTCATTCTTGCCGAATGCGGTCGCCACGGCCTGCGCCAGCAACCGTCTTAAAGATGTAGGAGAAATAAGCAGCGAGACCTAACTCCCGCAGCATTAGTGCATCCGTCTCGGCGAGCAGTCTCGGGGTGGACATGTCAATTCCATTGATTTGGGCCAGTCCAGTGATGCCAGGGCGGGCGGCAAAGACCCCTCGCGCAGCACGCTCTTCAATAAGTTCCGTCTGATTGAACAAACAAGGCCGTGGTCCCACCAGACTCATTTGGCCCTTGAGCACGTTCCACAATTGAGGCAGTTCATCCAGTTTGCTGCGGCGTAAAAAATGTCCCAACTTGGTCACGGCTGATATGTCAGCAAGGTGAGTAGCGACCGATGCTGTATCCGGCCGCATGGTGCGGAACTTCACCAAGGTGAACGGCTTATGATGCCGGCCAACACGTTCCTGCCGAAACAGCGGCGACTTGGTATCAAACCAAACCAGCACCAACAACAGAAGGAAAATAGGAGCTGAAAAAACCAGTCCAGCAAGGGAAAGAACGACATCAAACAAGCGAGTCATGAAGCGCCATTTTTTGTAATTGCTCATCCATGCTTGATGGAGGGCGCCATCCAAGCATCTGTCGAGCTTTAGAATTATCGACGACCAATGATCCAAAGAGTCGGTCAGCAAGCGAGGACTTCCTAGTGCATGGCGCTGCAAGGCGCATCAAGTCCACCGTAACTGAAAACAACCGATTTTTACACCCATATGCATTCGCCACACGACGCAACAATTCTGCTGTCGAAACGTTTTCGCCATCCGATACCAAAAGGTCCTGCCCCTTGGCAATCGGTGATCGGGCGACATCTGCGCAAAGCACAGTGAAACTCAACAGATTATCCAAGCCGATCATCGATCGACTATTACAAAGAGCGCCAAAAGGCAACGGAACATCATTCTTTACCCATTTGATCAAGGTCGCGAAATTTCCCTTAACCCCGGGGCCATAAACAAGCGGGGGGCGGATGATGACCACCGCAAGCCCTGTTCTTTTTGCGATTTCAAGAAGTCCCTGCTCAGCGCCCCATTTAGAAATCGGGTACGGATCATTTGGTTCAGTTGAATCTTCTGGGCTGAAACTGCATTCTGTGGCGGTCTCTTCGCCGTTCACTTTGATCGTGCTCATGAAGACGAATCGACGTACGCCCGCCTCAACGGCGCGTTTGGCCAGATCAATCGTTGTGTCAACATTACTCACACGGAATGCTTGCAACGGATTTCGTTCTTTATCCTCCATAACGTGGGCACGCGCAGCCAAATGGATCACACTGTCACACCCATTCAGAGCGGCTTTCCAAGATGCTGCGCCATGAACGATGACTTCGTCGGCAATGTTATTCTGGTGGCGAACTACAGGAACCACTTCATACCCAAGCTCAGCCAGACGAGCGCACAAGGCACGACCCACGAAGCCTTTAGCGCCGGTAACGAGCACCTTCATCTGCGCAAAAGCTCCAGTATTTTTATCGGGTATTTTGAGAGTATCTTCACGAGATTGGTCCGCAAACCATTTTCACGGCAAGCTCGCAGCACTTCGCGATTGAGACGCAGTTTAGCGCCAAAACCAGCGGTACTTGCACCACCGGTCTGCATATTCACTAGCACCTCTGGGAGGTGGCGATAGCGCACTTCATGACCATGGAAGGCACGAACAATAAACTCATAATCACCAGCGATGCGGTAATTTGTCTTGAAGCGCCCAACGCGTTGTACCACCGCGCGACTCAGGAACAACGCCGGATGGGCGGGCATCCAGCCCCAGGCCAACCGGCCTGGTGTGAAATGATTGGAGCGGTAGCGCCGTACGATGCGCTGTGAGTCCGATTTTTGAAAGAAACTTACATCACCCATTAGAGCATCAAGTTGGTGCTCATGCATCAGCATCGCGACTCGTGACAACACTAAATTTGAAGCGTAATGATCGTCGGCATTCAGAAAACAGACGATGTCGCCGCTGGCCCGATCCAGCCCTTTGTTCATTGCATCGTAGATGCCTTTGTCCGGTTCGCTGACGATGTGGGCTAGTTTTGCTCGGAACCGTTCGATGATCTCTGCTGTTTCGTCTTTGGACGCTCCATCGATGACGATGTGCTCTACGCGCGGCCAATCCTGATTCGCCACGGACTGCAGCGCTCGCGTGAGTGTCGCCGCACTGTTGTAGCAGACCGTAATGACTGAAATAAGTGGTTCGGCTTGCAAGGATTAATATCGCAAAAAACGGCGCGCAATTTCCTTGGCCCACATAGGTACAAACTGTTGTATGAACCGGCGGCCACGCACGCTTGAGACCGGCTTCAGCCCTCCCTTGAAATCGGGGACCACGGTTCGAACATCGGCCAGACACTTTTTTAATTCAGCTTCATAAACTTCGTATACCGCGGCCGGTTCCGCGCACTCCGATGTATAAAAGCTAGAAAGTCGGTCAAACTTACCGTTCTCCAGAAGTTGGAACTGGTGGAAGTGGTAGAAGATCAATGGCGCCCCATCAACGGTAATCAAACCATTAGGATCCTTGTCGAAACGATATTGCGCATAGTTCCAAGGCGCAATGCCGGCGCCAGGGTGCATGAGAATATGGCAGGATGAATAGCGGTCGGGCCATTCGTCCAGGTATTTCTGGTCGCCCATCTTGCCATCCTCGAGACGGTAGTAGCACCATTCGATGCACTGCTCGCGCCAGCGAGAAAGGCAAGCCAAGCCTTGCTCATCTCGACGGAAGCTGTCCCATTCGACACAAAAGCGGCCATTGACCTCGCGGTCTTTTAGTCTCTCAGTGAAGCGATGCTCAATGATGGCAATAGAGGCATCGCCGATCTCATCGAAGAGGGGCCGCACATCCGAATAGAACAACAGATCAGCATCAACATAGGTCAGAAAGTCGATTTCCGGATAGGTCTGCATCACATACCAGGTGAAGTAGGACGAAAGTGTCCAGCAATACTCGGCCACCCCACGATCAGTTTTGGCCTTGAGCAGTTCTTCGTTCTCAACCTCGGCCAGGGTGATGCACTTAACGAAAGGCATATCCAGTCGTTCGAGGATGTATTTGGTCTGATCATCCATGCATAGCACATGGGTTTTTGCCCCTCGGCAGTTGCGCTCCAGGCTTCGTATCATTGCGAGCCCTTTGAGCAAGTAGTTGCTGTCAAATAGGGTGCAGAAATATCGTGTGATCATGAATCTATCTTCTTGCACACATAGGTGCGATTGGCCGAGCCGACACCATCTTGAACAAATTCGTCCAAGGTATGGATTGCGATCAGTTCCAAACCAAGACTTGCCAACAGCTTCAGGAACTGCGGCTCGTTGAAATGGATCTCCACCGTCTCCACGCCGTAGGCCTGCTTGCGGTAGTACACATTGGGTTGCCCCAATACCACGGGCGTGCGATGGAAGATGGCGTAGCGACAGGCCACCCGTGCCGCCTCCGCCACGGCAACCTCATATTCAGGGATGTGCAGCAGACAGCAGCCGGATATGACGATGTCGAATGCGTTGTCGCCATATTTTAAGTTTGTAGCATCTTCAACGTCGAAGCGCAGCGCGGGGTATTTCTGACGCGCCAATTGAATGAAGGCTTCGGAGTAGTCGCAACCGGCATAGCGGCAATCCAGTCCTGCAAGTTCAAATACTTCGGAGAAAAAGCCGCTGGAGCAGCCCACCTCTAACACCGACTGCCCTTTGACGTTTGGTACCCTACGCATTGCTGCTACCAGTACGTCAAACACGTCAACAGCTTGCCCGCGCCGGTATTCAGCTATTTGCATATCCACCAATGCGCGCTGCTTCACTGGGACGTTCACTGCTTTCCAAGCATCTCGCAAACGTCTTGCCTCCGCCTCGCCATCTGCCTGCTGCAGCTTCATGTAATGCGAAGGCACCTTCCCAATGAGCCCAAGCCGTTGCATGGAGATTTTTAGTCTGCGCTTGAGGCGCGGAAAATGATTCAACGCTGTGCGCAGCAAAAAGATCATGTTGAATGCGTCTGCAAATAGCGCTGCAAAATTGGAGCGAGCTCCTCCATTCGACGGCGGTAGGTGTGCTCCCGCAGGGTACGGGCCTGGCCAGCGCGTGCAATGGCCTGGGCCTCGTCAGGATGGGCCAGGTAGTAATGAATCAGCTCGGCCGCCTCCTCCGCACTGGAATAGGCTACCACCTCCTTCCCGACCTCGAACAGCTCGCGCAGGTTGTCCTTGCGATCGGTCAGCAGCAGCGCGCCCACGCCGGTGGCTTCGTAAAGGCGCATGTTGTTGGCATAGTTCTCCGCCACGTTGATGTGGCGGTTGAGCGTGATGCGGCTGCGCGCCAGGGCCCGGTACATATCAAGGCCCCAGACCTCGCCATGATGGCGGGCGCGGATAGGCGAGTCCGCATCCAGGCTGTCCGCACCATAGCCGAAGAACTGGATGGGCGTGTTGCGGGCCAGATACTCCAGTACCGGAACGGCCTTGCCGTGATGGCGGCTAATGCCGCCCACGAAGCTGGCCTCCACGTCCTTGGGCACCTCCCCCAGCTTCTCCAGAACGCGGGCGTCAAAACCGATGCGGAAATACTCCGACGCCACGCCCATCGCACGCAGCCGCGGCACGAAGTGGGGAAAGGAGGTCAGGATCAGGTCGTAGCCCTTGAGGAAGGACTCGGGCGGCATCGGGCAGGCGATCTGCCCCACGATCAGGCGCACATGCTTGCGCAGCCGGGCGAGCACCTCGGGCGGGAAGAAGCTCAGGTCCTGGCAGTACAGCACGTCGGGCGCAAACGCCTCCACCTGCGCAACAGCAATCTCCACCAGACCCGGCAGAGCGGCCAGCCGGCGCCCGATGAACGGGAGCCGAAAAAAACGATGCGGAACCCGCAAGGCCAGTGCGCTGTAGCGGGCCCCATGTTCACGCGCCCAAGCCTCTTGCAGCTGCACACAGTTGACGATCAGGTCCTGCACCTCATGCCCGAGTGCCTTGAGATGACGGGAATAAAAGTCCGAGGTGCCGAAGCACTGATCGAGCAACTCATCCCGCTGTTCTGTATAGGGTGCGGACTTCGGATGTGGACGATTCGCGTAATGCGACGCCAAGAACGCCGAGTAGTAGGTGTCGACGATTGCGATCTTCATTTATTCTTTCGCAAGCGGGGAAACAGGATGAACACAGTCAGCCGCAGGGGAAGAGTGACCCTCTGCCAGAAATTACTCGCCTCCCACCAAAATCGGATCTGCGCTGGCAAATAGGACGGAGATCGCACCGAGAACAATCGTTCGCGCAAGTTGGCGCCACGATAGGCGTTGCCGTAGTCTTCGTGTGACCGCACCGACACTGCCGGACTAACCACCAACCGCCAGCCAGCGCCGCGCACTCGCACAGACAACTCGTAGTCAGCCATATAGTGCGGCAGCCAATGCGGCCGCATACCGCGTACAGCCTTCAACGCCGCCACCGGATAAATGACGCCACGACCGCTCAGGGCATCCACCGAGGTGACCTCTTGACTATCCACGCCTTTCTCGGGCAAAGCGTCCAACGCATCACCGACCCTGAAATTCCATGTATCAATTCGCGGTCCGATCGAGAGAAGCCGATGAGGTGGCTGTAAATCACGAATGGCACTGCCCACGGCGGCTGGCACCTGGCTACGGGCAATCGAGAGAAGCCCCTGTACAAAGCCCGGATCAACGTAGGTGTCGTTGTTGATAAGGAGCACCCAGTCATCGGCCACGGCGTAGGACAGGACGTGGTGCAATCCGACATCAATGGCGCCGCCCCACCATAGCGAGCCCCCCCCCCGCAACACGACAACATCAGCCTGAGTCTTCAAAAACTCGCCAGTTCCATCAGTGGAACCGTCATCGATCACAACAATCGACAAGGACTCATCGACCTTCTGCGCACGCAAGCAGGCCAGCATGGCCTGTGTCATGGCAAGCCGGTTGAACACAGGCATCAGGACATGGACGCTCACACGTCCTCCCGGGGGAATAATTCCACCATCAGGCTATCGCCTCGCCCCAGAATGTCGACGATGCGATTCACCACACCAACGGGGACCAGCGACGCCGCGTAGACTGCGCGACGCGCCCAGCGACGCAAGCTCAGCCTCCTGGCCGGCATGGGCGCCCCAGCGTCGCCGCCATCGGATGCGGGCAGCGGCACTTGCCACAAGGGGCTGGGTACACCCTGCCGAGCCACATGGGTCAAGGTCCTGAACTGCAGGACAGTCCACAGGTTCGGAGTGATGGATCGCACGCTACGCACGCGGTAGCCGCAGCGCTCGGCCAGCTGGACGAAGCCGGGCCGGCTGAAATGATGCAGGTGATAAGGAATATGCCAGTTAATCCAGCGGGAACCGAAAAGACGACACCAGATCGAGCGGACGTTCGGGAAGACGAGCACCACCCGACCGCCAGCCCGCAGGCGGCCATGCAAATGCAAAAGCAGCTGTTCCGGCGAAGGTACATGCTCGATCACCTGGTTAAGCGTGACCAGGTCAAAACGCTGCCCGGGAAATGGATCGTCCATCAAGCTCCCAATGTGGATCCGCAAGCCGAGTTCGCCGGCCAGCCTGCGTACGTTGGGATCCGCCTCCACGCCGCACGCCTGGGCGCCAAGCGCCTGAGCCTCCATCAGCGACAGACCACTGCCACATCCGATGTCCAGCATAGATTCACCGCGGCGTACCGAATACTGCCCCTGATTGTCGGCCCCCATCCACCAGCGCTTCACCCTGGCAAAGCGCATAACCGCGCGGCTGGCTTCACGACGGATGTCCGCAGCCACCGCGTGCTTGCGCGGATAGTACGTCCCATAGAGAGTCCCGAAATCGGACTCCTGCAACCTGGGCGCTGTCATGCAATGACCGCACTGCTTGCATACGACAAGGGCAAAAAGGTCGGGCTGGCCGTAGCGGTCGTCACAAGCCTCGCGCAGGACAACGGAATCGCTGCCCTCACACACCGGACACCCCCCCGGGTCCCAGGAACCACGATCGCTAAAAACTGTGCTCATCACGAATCGCCTGAGGAAAAGAATGTCGTGTTGTAGGCCTTGGCCACTGGTGTGTAACCCTGTTCCGACAGGAATTGCACCACAGGGCACGAGGAAATATGCAGCATATCGGTGCGCAAGGTCTCCGCAAGAATGAAGCGGGGGCGAAACCGAACCCAGTCGTTGGACTCCAGCACCTCGCGGTCCTTGCCTTCCACGTCGATCGTCAGAAAGTCGATGGCCTGCCCTGGCGGCAGGTGCTCTGCCAGCAGATCATCCAGGCGTCTCACCGCAACATCCACCTGCTCCACAAGGCGATACGGCGGACGATCTTTCAGCCCGGCCTCAGCTTGGTCAAACGTGTTCAAGGCGGGCTCGTTGAACCGAAAGTATGGCAACTTGCCAGGCTGTGCCGCCACCCCACACTCCACATTAATGTCCCGATGCCGGTATTTACAGAAAGGCCGCATCGAACCCGGCTCAGCATCAATATTGATACCCCGCCATCCGCGTAAATAGAACAGATACGTATTGGAGAACCGCAAGGGGTGGTGCGCACCGACGTCGACATAGAAGCCGGAATGCTGCCCCTCCAGCAGGCGATCAAGAATCAGATCCTCGCCATCCTGGGCATAGCACAACCTGGGCTTTAGTTTGGGATCCCCGCGCAGCAAACGCTTGATCCGGCCAAGAACTCTCATGTCATTCTTCTCCGGCAACAGTACACCCGCCTCGTATGGCACCCGAGTACAAACGCATTACCATCATGTCGCGGCTGCCGTTGCAAAACGACGGAAATCATCGCAATCGCGCATCAGCTCGTCATAGGTTCCGCAGGCACGCACAGCGCCATCGACGAGGAAGACAATCTGGTCACAGTGGGCAACTGTCGAAAGCCGATGTGCAATCAGAACCACCGTCTTGCTGCCGCTCAAGTCGCGAATGGCGTGCGTAATCTCTCGCTCAGTTTCGTTGTCCAGCGCGGAGGTCGCCTCATCCAGCACGAGTATGGGGGGGTCGCGATACAGCGCACGGGCAATGCCAATGCGTTGGCGTTGCCCGCCCGAGAGACGCGCGCCGCGATCACCCACCACCGTGTCAAGGCCTTGGGGGAGACGGGCCAGCACATCCGAGAGCTGCGCCTGTGCCACGACCGCATCCATTCGTGCCGAGTCGATCTCGGCCTGCAACTGCCCAAAAGCGATATTGTTCCTGATGGTGTCGTCCGACAGGTAGATACTCTGCGGCACATAGCCGAAATTGCGGCGCCACGGACGCGCGTCCTGGCTTGTCAGCGGAACGCCATCCACCAAAATCTGGCCATGCTGAGGTTCCAGCAAACCAAGCAGCAAGTCAACTGCGGTCGTCTTCCCAGCACCGGACGGCCCTACGAAAGCGACCGATTGCCCCTTCTTGATTGTGAAGGAGAGGTTGCGCAACACATGTCCCGCTCCACCGGGATATTCGAAAGCCACGTCGACAAACCGAATGGTGTGTTCAAAGTTCATGGCCTGCGTAATCTGTTCGAACTCAAGATGTTCCGCAGGGCTCGACTGCAGCTCGGCTGCGACCGCCTCGACGTGATAGGTCGCCTGTCTGATCGCAATCGTTGCATTCAGGACGCGATTCAGCGCAGGCATGATCCTCATCGCTGCAGCAGCCAGCAAGGCAATAATGGGCAGAAGCGCTGCGCCACTCTCCCCCATCGCAATCGCAACGAGGACAAGCAGCACCGTAAGTGAAAACCACACAGTCTCAATGACCGGCCTGGTGAGCGTGGTAAGCATGGTGGCCTTCATACCGGACCAGGCAGCGTCACGACTGAACCGCATACTCTGTTCCAAAAAGAATCCCTCCTTGGAGAGGATCTTTACCTCCTTGATACCACCAAACCCCTGGTACATCCATTTGGCCATGCTGACCAGGCTCTCGCCCCCTTTCGCCCCATACTTAGATGCCTTCCGGCGAGTAAAGCGGAAGATGGACCACAGCAACAGCGCGGAGAAGCTGCCTGCGATCAGCGTCAGCCAAGGTTGCACCAGAATCAGCAACAGAAAGACGCACGCAAGCACTACCAATTCCGTCAACGCCGAAAGTGCAGGCATAAAGATCAGTCCCACGATTCCAGACACGTTGCGGATGTTCTGCACCAGCTCTGACGAATTCTTCTGCGTAAAAAAGAGGTAATCCCGCCGGAAGTACTGGCGCATCAGCCGAGACTCCAGATTTACTTGGATTTTCAGAAGGATCTTAGACTGGGCATAGTTCTGCAAGACGAAGACGATGTTTTTGAAGACAAAAAGAAAAATCAGCAAAACGCTCGATACCGTGATGAAGGCGCGCACCGACCCCAGACCCGACCACTTGTAGAGAAGACTGAGGTAGCCATTTTCCAGGAGCAGCTCAGGTGAATTGACGATGCCGATATAGGGCAGCAACAGCCCGATTCCAGTCGACTCAAGCAGAGCTACCAGCAGCATGAACAGCAGAAGCAGGAACAAATCTCGCCTATGCTCATCCAACAGAAGACTGAAGGCAAGTTTCAGGTTGGATTTCATATCAACGAAGAATCACTCCATCCGGATGGTCTCGTTGCACCGACCAGGTCTTCACCTTCAGCATGAAGTTCATTTTCGGAAACGCTCGCAAAGCAGACAAAGTCCTGAGTGCTTGGCCCTGAATCAACTGCTTCGCGCTCAATTAACCATCACAGGCTTGCGATAGCAGACTAGCGTGTGACTCGAGGTTCCCACCGGATTGGGCTCAAAGCCAATAACTCGCTCCAGACCGGGTAAGAGCTGATCAAATTGCTGCAGAGTCTGAATGCGATCCTTTCCGGAAAGAATGCCCGGAATGCGCTCCACAAAATCCGGAGCCACCTTCTGAACCGACAAAACCACATAGCCACCCGGCTTTAGAACCCTCGCCATCTCGCTGGCAGCCCGAGCAGGCTCGACAGAGTAGGACAACGTCCACCCGCAAATCACTGCGGACAGCGATGCTTCTTGGAATGGCAACGCATGCATGTCCCCAGATTGAATTAACGGGCTATAGGTGAATGTGTCAATTGCAGTGATGCCCTCTTTGCGAAAACCAATTGCGCGCGCCAGGAAAATTTCGGTTTCGAATCGCGGCCCCAGAATAAGCAGACTGTCCTTCTTGAGGTCCGGCGCTGAACAAAGGGCAAACATCGGCCAGAAGATTCGCGTATCAAAACTGATGTTCGTGAACGCTGCCTTGGAATAGTCAAGCGCAGTCGTTTCCGAACGAACGCCTGCAAACTTCTGCAACCTCGAAAATACCTTGACGTACCAGAAAAATCTCAACTTCGCGATGTAGAAAGCCATCGCAAAAAGAAATAGGGACCGAATGTTCGGGAACGGTGCGCTTGCAGGCTCCACAATTTTGGCACTGCTCACCTTGTCATTCGTATTCATATATTTGACTCCATGGTTCTCAACGTGTTAACTCTCTTCGCTGGGCCGGTCGCGAACACATCTCGCCGACATCCCAAACCCCTAAACTCGTCACCTTTACAAGATCAGCCCTTGCGCGCGCGACGCGAGTTGAAAAGTTCCTGCAACTTGTCCCACGCACGTTCTGCAACATGCCCGTCCGCATTGGCGAACATCGTCTCACGGGTCCTGATCCGCGCCTCGCGCTGAGCCGGGCTTAGCTCGTAGACCTCAGGGTCTCGCCGCGCCCAGCGATCCAGCATCTCGCGGAACTGCTCTTTAGACCGAATCGTCGTACACGCCCCGGAATCCCCCAACGGAAGCATCATCGTTTTGCGATCGATGCCCGGATGAATCGCCCATTCAATGTAGAACAGCGGGTTATCGGAAAACATCGCTTCATACATTGCCGTGGTCTGGAAGCCAATTACCAACTGGCTATACAGGGTCAGCTCGCTACATGGGAAGCTTCTATCAAGGGGCACTACGTTGCAAAGACCCGCCTTGGCGCACCGCTCCAAGAAGATCGGATTGTTATCCTCCTTATGCCCCATCTTGTAGAACACAAGCACGTCCCGATGCTTGCACGCAAACTCAAAAACCTCGTCTTCCGCATCGGCGAGCAGCTGAATCCAGTTGAATTCCGGATTATTGGGAAAGTTGTATGCCTCGACATAGTTACGGATGCCGAAGGTCAGGAACAGCACACGCCTCTCGTACTTGTCCCAGGCCCGGTACTCCTTGCGTGTAAACCTTCGATCCCAGTGGAACCACCAGTCGGTATCGAGCTCGCCGATCACAAAGATATCCTTGACAGACTCACGGCGACTGTAGTCAAACATGTACTTGTGGCCTTCATTCGCGGTGATGAAGTAATCTGCCGTGACGGTCATCGACTCCTTGAAGCACCGCGCTTCATTCTGGTAGGTGTACTGCGTACCGGTGCCCTCACGCTCCGCGACGACCCATTCGATTCCTCGCTGCTGGGCGACATAAACCATCTCGACTACGTAGCGGTCGTGATTGCTGCCGGACATGAAGAAATCAATCTTGCCCGTCACCTTTTCAAATGCATCAAAGAATCGCCCCAGGTAAGCGCGGTAGTTGGCCCGATTCTCGTCGTTGACAGGGTCGATGTACTTCATTCGAGCATCTTCGTAGAAGCCACAGCCCCGTTCCGTGTGGCTCTTGAAGATGATGGCCTCCGCCGCGGCCGCCTGTATGGGAAACTGGAACCACACCGAGTCGGTGTTGGCAGGATTCTTTGAGATCTCGTAAAGCCGAACGAAACGACCATCGCCCTCCATGGAGAAGTAGACAACTGCCGGTTTGTAACCCTGCTCACGCAATTCCTTGAGGCGCCGCAAACCATAGCGGTTGTGCGCAATGAAATAGGGCACCACGAACAGCGCAATGTCCCACTTCAATTTGAACAATAAATTAAGAACGGGGCGTGGATCACGGAAAAATCCACGCTGCATAAATTCGTACTTCAGGCGACGAATTACTTTCTTGACGAAGATAACCGGGGTCATTATTAAAAAACTTCTTCTTTCAAACTATTCCTGCCGCAGAAAACGCTCGCTGCAGCTTGGATGGTCGATCCGACGGATTGGCTGCAAACAAGTGTCCACCCAATCGCCCGAGGCTGATTCGAATTGCGCACTCCTCATCGGCCGGAGTTCCTGCAAAGCATTCCTGCTTCTGCGCACGCTCTGAGCTCTCAAGTCCTTCAGCAAAGAGCTGGTGTACCACCTCTTGCGCCCTGGGCATCGGTTTGCGGCGAAACAGATCCCAGCGCTCCTGCGGCAGGCTCACCAACACCCGAAGCAGTCGCATGGCGACTCTCGCGAATAGCCCGCGATGATAACGGCGTACTGGCGCGAAGCTGGCACGCATGTCAACGCAGGAGCGAGAAAATTCCAACGCATACCACCGGTAGGCTTGGCGACTGCGTTCGAAGCTCCAGCCACCGACCAGAGCAGTCTCTATCGCGGCAACGTAGTCCTCTTTCGTTGTTCCTACGCCATTGAGCGCCGTCGGGTAAAGCACGATCTCTGGCGAGTAGATCACGACGGGCAGCCCCAACAGGGCCATCTCCTTACCGACACTGGACCATGCATTGAGAAAGAGATCCGCTTCCTGCGCCAGGTCGTACAGGGACAGGTTGTCGTCCGGCCAGTTCACCTTCACATTCGGAGGTAGATCCTGGAGGATCTCCTTCATTCTGCGAGAGTGCTCGCTTTGCACGCGGTCACGCCGGTTAGGAAACTCGCGGGGATGCACACGGATCAGGATGAACCAGTCCGGCCGGTCCGCCGCCAGTCCGACCAGGTAGGAAACCCAATCAAGAATGCGCGGGAATAGAAGAAATCCCGGCGGTGGCGATGCGTTGACCGACTCAACCGCAAACCGCTCGTCATAGCTGCTGGTACTGGCCACGATGAGCCGTTGATTCGGGCGAACGCCGAAATGGGCACGGACGTCAAAGTACTCTTGGGAGCGAGCGGCGGAGTACACAAACGAACTGCTTGAAGACAGCAGACACAAAAAGTGCTGCGTGACATCGTCAATGACGGTCGGAGACACGGGCTGCCCTGCGTATTCATCGTAGCGGTCCACCAGGCCCCGGAGATATCTCCAGGTGAAATCCTGCCCGATCATCAGCGTGCCGTGCTGCCGAGAGAGGTTGGTTCCGGCGTGCATGAAGTACTGGGTTATGCTCGACTGCCTCGCAAGGCGGCAGAAGGCCCGATGCGCCACATACAAACTGTTGTACGCAGACACGCGATCCGGTTTCTCGGCCCGGAGCATTCTTGCGCTGAGAAGGCTGACCCTGGCCGCCAGACGCAGAAAGACAAGATACTCGCGCCAGACCGAGTCCGAGAACTCGAAGTCGTTCTTCTTGTGGCGCAGGATCAGTTCATACAGCGCGGTGCGCCCAACCGCATGTTCCTTAACGCGAAGCCGCTCGAAATCCTCCGCCCGCTGCAGTTGGGGACGCAGGGCATCGGCCCGCTGGACAAGTTCGTCGATCAGAGCCTCGTCATTCTCTTCGGCATAGTCATCGATCTCGATGTGCCGCAGGCCCATGACGCGATCTGCCATACGTCCTTTCGCATGACAGCGCACACAAAGGCGCCGCTGCGCCTCGGCGGGCGTATCGGCAGTGAAACCCGCCGCCTGCGCGGCCGGGCACAGCGGGCGCAACACGCCGCGACACCGGGCCATGGTGACGCCCATCCCCCGGCTGGAGAGCATTTCCCCTACCAATGCCTCCGGAAAACTGTGCTCCCAGATATCGGCAGAAGGCGAAAAGAAAAGGACTTTCGTCATACAGCCGGATCAGTCACGCGGTAATCGACGTACCTTGGCAGAAAGACATGATGGCACTTCTGCACCCGCTGCGACGTTACGGCGCAAGATGAAAAAAACCTTACCCGCCTCCCTTGTTCCGATTCTTGCATCATGAATGACTCATGCTGAAACGCCCGCCGGAGTAGCACCTGCAGAGCATGGGCTTGCTATTGGCCGTCGGCAGCGACGACGTGAACACCCGCAGTGCCCGACCATTGGCGACGAAAGCGGTTCCGGCGGCAAACGCCACCTTGCGCACCCCCATCGGCGGCAGGCGCAAGACTTGGCTGCAGACCACGTCCCGGGTTTCTGCGTCCTGCAAGCCGATGGTCAACTCATGAGGAACCTGGCTCGGGTTGCACTGGTAGAGCGTGACACCCTCCAGGCCCACCGTGTCCACCACTTGGTTGCTGATGAAGTGCCCGGAAGGTGGGCTCATGGGGTCCAGCGTCGAAGACGGATGCACCATGGCTATCCCACCTGTGCCGCCCCGGTAGAACATGAAAAAGTGAGACGCCAGCAAGCCAAGCTTCTTGTAGGCATCGGTACGCAGATGATCGGGAATGAACATAACGCTGATCAGCCCCATCGGGCTTTGTTTGTACTGCTGGGCCAGCAGCGTCTTGATGTCTACGAACCGGTTTTGGAAGTGATTCAGGCGCGAGGTCTGGTCCAGCAACAGCCCGCCGTCGGCGTCCCGCAGAGTGACCTGTAATCTGCCCGAGGTCTTGACGCCCGCGGCCAGGAAGGAAAGAAAATTGTTGAAGCCTGCCGTGGTCTCGATGTCGCCGTCGTTGATGTACATCTGGACCACCGGGGCCGCCAGCTTGGCTGGTGCCACCGATGCGCGCATGCGCCGGTACGCCTTCAGCGCAAAGTCCGGGCATGCGTCCCGGACGATCTTCTTGAGTTCCATGGTCAAACCTCAACCCTGGCGAAAACTCCACTGTCGCGCAAATCCGCAATCATCTGTGCCCGCACCGCCCCCGTCACCGAGTGCCCGTAATACATGGGTGGCAGCGAATGTTCGACCGCCAGCGTACCCATGACTGTATCAACATTCAGAATCAGTGGCAGTAAGGCCGCATTTTCGCAGAGCCCGAGCAGGGTATAGGCACGCGTGTCATCGGCCGGGGGAAGTGCCCCACCGCCCGCGATCAGCATCTCCTTCATGCTGATCGACTGGGCCGTGAAGGGCTTGATCCGGCTCGTCAATCGCGCCACAGGCTTCGCTTGCTCGTCCAGCAAGGTACAGCGGAGTACCGCATCCTGGCGATGCCCTGGCTCAAACGACGTATGCAAGATGCTGAGTACCGTGTCCAAAGCGGAGGACAGGAACACCTTGGGCGCCTGGATGACCGTTGTCTCCTCGCGGGAGAACTTGCGGTAGTTGAAGGCACCGCTCTGGTACAGGACCCCGCTGGAGAAACCATCGGGACGGTAGTACTCGACGTAATGATCCTGCGCCGTGAAAAGGCTCCAGATCTCCGAGCGATCGAGATCGACCTCACCCGCGGCTGATGCCGCCGGCAGCAGTCGGGTGGGCATCAGGTGGAATATCATCACCTGGTCCTGGCCAGGGTGCGTCTGCCACTGCGCACAGTCCAAGCGAACTGCGGCATCGGTCGAAAGCTGAGCAACACCCTCGCGGTAGGTGCTGCTGGCGCCATCCGGCGAATAGACCGTCAGGTCCACCCGATAGTTAGTCGCCAATGCCCCCTTGTTGTGCGACTTGTTGGACAAGCTGACGCGCGTGCCAAACCCCTGAGACTGAAGAGTCCGCACCTGGAATACGTGTAGGGCTTTCAGCATGAATCCTTCAACAATTGATGTCATTTGGCCTCCTGGATGGTCATGGCGGTTCAGCAGTTGGGACGTTCTTAGATTCAATAGCTCTCGCCAAAATCACTGGATATGGCTTAGAGCCGCACGGCTATACCGCACGCATCAAGCTCCCGCTTCACCTCCATGGGAGTGAAGCTCGTGAAGTGATAGATGCTTGCCGCCGCGACAGCAGACACATGCGCTTCCTGGAAGACCTGGGAAAAATGCTTTGGCTCCCCCGCGCCACCGGCCGCAACGACAGGAATGGATACGGCGTTGGTCACCGACCTCAGCAGATCAATGTCGTAGCCCTGCATGGCTCCGTCCCGGTCGATGCTATTGAGCAGAATCTCGCCGGCACCCAAGGCCTCGACCTCGCGCGCCCAATCGACAGGCGACTTGCCGATTGGCTGCTTGCCACCATGGGTACAAACCTCGTACCCTCCATCTTCTGTCTGCTTGGCATCAATCGACACCACGCAACATTGAGAACCAAATTCGCGCGCGATATCGGCCACCAGTTGGGAGTTTTCGACCGCTGCGCTGTTGACAGCCACCTTGTCCGCGCCGGCGCGCAGGATCTTGCGGACCTGCTCGACGTCCGTAATCCCGCCACCGATGGTCAGCGGCATCAAGCACTCGCCAGAAATGTCACGGATGATGTCGAGGTTGGGCCCGCGCCGTTCCACCGTGGCTCGAATATCAAGGAGCACCAGTTCGTCCACTCCGCGGCTCTCGTAGATGCGGCAGATGGTTATTGGGTTGCCCAGCGTGCGATAGGTGCTGAATTTGATGCTCTTGACCACGTTGTAGCCCGTTAGCAGAACCAGCGGCAGGACGCGATGTTTAAGCATCTTCTATGAATTTCTTCAGGACGTAAATTCCATTGGCCAAGCTCTTTTCCGGATGGAACTGGGTGCCGTAGATGTTTCCCAACTGAACCGCAGCCGTCACGCGCTCTTCGTTGTACTGGCAATGGCTTACCTGCACGTCCGGCGTCAGCTTGGTCATGTGATAGCTGTGGACGAAATAGAAGTCCGGTGCTGGCGGCAACCCCTCGAACAGCCGCATGCCTTCGATCGACTCCAGATTGTTCCATCCCATGTGCGGCAGCACTTTGCACTTGGTAATGTCCAAATGCCGTACCTCGCCCGGCAGCAGGCCCAGGCCCGGAAAGTCGCCATTCTCGTAGCCGCGCTGCGCAAAGAGCTGCATGCCCATGCAGAAGCCGAGGATGGGGATCTTTCTGTCCAACACCGCTTCGCGAATGGGGCCTACTAGTCCGTGGCTCTGCAGGGCGGCCGACCCCGCACCAAACGCCCCCACCCCGGGAAACATCAGCTTGGTCGCGGACAGTATGGTTGCCGCATCGTTCGTCAACTTGGGCTGGCCGCCCGCCTTCTTGAGCGCCTTGAGTACGCTGGCCAGATTGCCGATGCCAACGTCGATGACGGTGACTTCTCTATTCACTCTTTGAATCCGTAGTCAAGCTTGATCAGGTCGCCATTCTTGTCGCGGATGAAGTTGCCATCTTCGTCGCGCTTAAATAGATAGGGGTTGGTGAATCGGTTCACCGTCGCCATGAACTCGTCCATGCTGCAGTCGATGAAGCGCAGGAAGTCGGGTAGGTATTTGTGCGGAATCTTACCCTCCCACTCCTTTGCCAACCGCAGGCCTTCCTCCCGGCTGATACGCCCAAAACGGATGTCGATGCAGGCGTTGTCAGTCGCACGTCCGTAGCCATACTTCACAAATTTCAAGTAGTCGTGCAGGCCGCCGACCCACTTGCAGTCGAGATTCTCGTAGTCTGTGTAGGTTCCCTCCACCGGACCGCCCGGATTGTGATGCCACCCGAGCTCCGTCATCACTTCCATATTACGGCGACCATCCCACTTAGTGAAGTACCCCAGGAAAAGTCCCGTAACCCCCACACGGTGCAGGTCCTCATCTCTGGGGTACTGCCAGACCTTCAGATCCTTGAGGTCGAACCCGTCATGCACCAGATCGGAGATCCGATACCCCAGCATCTGGTATTCCTCCAGCCAGCGACGGTCCAGAACCTGCGCCTCGCGGGCGTGGGCCGGTCCGCCGTATTCGAGCTGCGAGTTCTCACCCCAGATGATGAGCGGAATATTGAACTGGACCGCGATCTGGACCGGCGCCGTAAAGATACCGATGTGCTCGGGCCAGCAGCAGTCGCCCAGCTTGTGGAAGCCAATCTTGGACATCTCACGATAGACCTTGCGATTGGCCCCAATCTGAATCAGATCGAAGCCGAGGTCCCGCAGAAGCTCCAGGTTCTTTTGCCCGACGTCGGTCAGCTCGCACGGCACGAAGTTGACACACAGCGGTGTCATGCCGTACTTGTACTTCATGGTATAGGCTTGGTAGCAGCTGTCCTTCCCGCCACTCACCGGGATGATGCAATCCCATTTGGAGCCATCCTTGGAACGATAGCGGTCCAGAATTTGCCGGAACTGGCGGTCCCGCTCGTCCCAGTCGATATCAGCATGTTTGCGCTCAGCCGACAGACAGGCGTCGCAGATGCCCTCTTCGTTGAACACAATCTCGGGCCGGGTATCCGGCATGACGCAACGCTTGCAATAACGCATATCTCTAGATGCTCTCTGTTGAATCGAAAATCGTTTGCCTCAGGCGAGCCGGTCGAGGGTAACCGGATCACCATATTGCACGGCGGCCTTGACCCGCCGCCCGATCACCTCGGGCAGATGTTTGGGCGCCAGGCCATACCCGGGGCGAACACTTCTGACCGCATCCGCCGTGATCATCTCACCCGCGGCAAGTGGCTTGACAAAATAGAGCGAGCGGCGAAATTGGACGTTCGCACGTTCGCTGGCCTTGCATCCGTAGTCCACTGCCCCCAAGGCTTGCCAAGCCGTCTTCGCGTCGCGACACAAGGCCGTCAGGTCAGCCGGCTCTAGCGAGAAGCTATCGTCAGGGCCACCACCTTTGCGATTCAGCGTGAAATGCTTTTCGATGATGCATGCGCCCATGGCCACGCTGGCAACCGCCGTCGTGTTATCGAGCGTGTGATCCGAGAGGCCCACCAGGGTGCCGTACCGTGCCTGCATATCCGGAATGGTGCGCAGGTTGTACTCCTCGCTGGGTGCGGGATAGCCGCTCACGCAATGAAGCAGCGCCAGCTGCCGGCAACCCGCACTGCGGGCGGCATCAACAGCCTCCTGGATTTCAGCCTCGTCAGCCATACCCGTGGAGATGATCATGGGCTTGCCCTTGCTGGCAACGTAACGGATCAGCGGCAGATCGATCGCTTCGAACGAGGCGATCTTGTAGGCTGGCGCACCCAGGGACTCCAGAAGATCGACTGCTGTGGGATCAAAGGGGGAACTGAAGATCGTGATACCCAGCTTGCGAGCATGTTCGAAGAGTGTCTTGTGCCAATGCCACGGCGTATGGGCCTCTTCATAAAGCTCATAAAGCGACTTGCCATCCCACAAACCGCCCGTGATACGGAACTCGGGGCGGTCGACATCTAGCGTGATCGTGTCCGGACGATAGGTCTGGAGTTTTACGGCATCCGCGCCGGCCCTCTTGGCCTCGCCAATAATCTTCAACGCGATTTCGATACTGCCGTTGTGATTGGCGGAGAGTTCCGCAATTACATAGGGCGGCCGCGACGGGCCAATCTCCCGCCCGTCAATCATGAGGCTATCTAGTCTAGTCATTCTGTCGTTCCTTGACGCGCCTGCCAGGCGTCCCTGGTCAACAAATATCGGCGAACATTGCCTACCTTCTGTTCGCCAAAGATCTTGTCCGGCAATATGGATTCCAGCACGAAGCCGTGGCGCAGGTGAAAGTTCTGCGAAGCCAGATTGTCGGGCAATACCTCCCCCCATATTCTCTCAAGTTCCAGTATGTCAAAGGCGTAGCGGGTAGCGGCCTCCCCCAACAGTCGTCCGGTGCCCTTGGGAGCATCCGGCGCCAGGTAAAAGCCCCAAACGGCCGCCCCTTCCCCGTCGCAGCGGAAATTGATGTAGCCCTGTGGCACGGTATCCACTTCCAGAATCAACAGGTGCCGGTCCGGGTCGACGGACGCCCCCCGGAACCAGCGCGAGTGTTCTTCGAAGCTGATCTCATTCCGGGTGTACATGTGCTGGCGAACATCCGGGTGGTTGCGCCATGCCAACACAAGTTCCAGATCGGCATCCGTCATTGGCCGCAGCCGGACTGCGGGCGTCGAGGATATCGTCATTCTGCCGCCCCGGTCATTTCTCGGGCCAGGCGGCCAGCCCCGCTGCCAGGCACCAGCGCAGCGGCCTTCTCTGACATGGCCAGGAGGCGGCCGGGCTCCGCCTGGAGCCCTTGGACAGCCTTGATCAGTTGTTCCTGGAAGCCCGGACCGGACACGAGGAGCTGGGCGGCACCAGTCGCCAGTAGCTTGGAACCGATTTCCCGCTGGTTTTCCGCCAGCACCAGCATGAGCGTTGGCACCCCCAGACAACAGCGCTCCCAGGCGGAAGTTCCAGCAGCTCCAATTGCCAGATCACAACCTGCCAGCAGTTCCGCCATGTTGCCGACGGCTACCCTCAGATCGACCCTGACCTGCAGCTTTCCCACCAGTTGCCGTATCTCGTCAACCCAAGGGGAGCTCTCCCCTAGCACGAGGCAAATCTCTGCGTAAGGAAGCAGTACGCAACGATCAAGCGCCAGCAGGACTTCGCGGCTGATATTGTCTTTGTCAACGCCGCCCAGGCTGACCAGGATGCGTTTCAGGGCCGGGGCGGTGCGGCGAGCCAGACTGCGGGCACGCCAGTCGTCGAACTCGGGCCGCAGAAGAACGTTTTCGACGCCGCAGCGAAGCTTGCATCCGGAATTGACCAAGTTCCGGTAATCAGCTTCCTGCCGCCCAAAAGTCTGGTCCAGCAGAATGTCGGCGTCATGGCGCCGGTTGGCGAGATCGTCTATGACCAATAGGTTCCGGCAACCACCGTGGACCAAGCGCTCCCACCGCTCGTCAAGCGCATAGTGGTCCACGACCAGCCACTCCGGCGCTGCGATGCCGGCGAGCGCAGATAAGGTCTGCTCGGCGTCCTGCTGCCATGGAACACCCAGCCATCGACCATAAGAATCGCCTTCGCCACCCTCTGCTGGCGCCTTGGTCACCGCAGGAAGCGGCAGGACTTCGAAGCCCCGCTGGTGTACCAGTGCGATGAGGTTGCCGTGATGGGCCCTGCAAACAAAACGGCAAGTGGCACCAGCGGCGTGCAGAACATCTGCGAGGGTCAGGCACCGCATCACATGCCCGGCCCCCGTTTCGAGCGAGGCGTCGGCCCGAAATACGACCTGCATTCCCCCCATGTCAGCGACTACGCCCCGCCGTGGAGACGCATGGCCTCAAACATCCAGACCGCTCGCTCCCAGTCCTCCGGCGTATCGATGTCCTGGACACGATAGCGCGGCATCATGACGGGGACCGAGTGGTCAGCATAGATGGCCTCAGCGGCCACCCATGCCTTGCGCGTGCCCCAGTAGAACTGACCGGCGTCGTGATAAGCCTCTTCAAGGTCTTGGGACCGGGTATCGGCATGCTCCGGGTGGAACATCGCGATCCGACCGGCCCCCGTCAGCTTGAGCGCCCGCTGGATCGGGAAGGAATAAGTGGTCACGGAGAAGGCGTACGACGCCTTGGACTGGTTGAGCAAGTCCAGCCCGCGGCGGAGGTCTTCGCCAGTGACGAATGGCGCGGTGGCATACAGACAGCAGGTCTGCGTCACGTTCGCGCCGTCAGCGATCAGCCATTGGACGGCGTGCTGCACCACCGCAGTCGTTCCGGCGTAATCGTCAGCCAGATTTGCGGGACGTATGAACGGCACGTCGGCACCGTGCCTACGAGCCACCTCGGCAATCTCGTGATCGTCCGTCGACACGATGACCCGGTCAATGCAGCCGGAATCAAGAGCAGCCTCGATCGACCACGCCAACATGGGCTTGCCGCAGAATTCTCGTATGTTCTTGCGCGGGATACGCTTGCTGCCACCGCGGGCTGGAATGACGGCCACTCTCATGTTAGCGCCTTCCGGAGCGCACTCACGACTTCGTCCTGCTCGGCATCGGATAATGTGGCGTATAGCGGCAGGCTGATAGCCTGCGCATAGTAGGCATTTGCGTGCGGAAAACTTGCAGCGTGATAGCCGACCTGCTGCCCCAGCCTGACGTAGTAGGGCTGGGTGTGCACGGGAATGTAGTGGACGTTGGCGCCAACGCCCTGGGAACGCAGAGAATCAAACACCTTAGCGCGGCCAACCCCACCGTCACCGCCGACACGAATGATGTAGAGGTGGAATGCTGAATAGCCGTAGTCAGCCCGGCGTGGCGCCTGCACCGGCAGATCCGCCAGCAGTTGGTCATACCGACGAGCCAGTGCGTGCCTTCGCGCCACATATGCATCCAGACGCTCCATCTGGCTCACGCCCAGCGCGGCCTGCAGTTCGGTCATTCGATAGTTGAAGCCAAGATCGATCTGCTGGTAGTACCAACCACCGTCTGGGGTCTGCGTCATCTCTGAAGCATCGCGGGTGATGCCGTGACTGCGCAACAGCGCCATCTGGTGGGCCAACGCTGAATCATCCGTCAGCGCCATCCCCCCCTCCGCCGTCGTAATGATTTTGACCGGGTGGAAGCTGAAAACGGTGATATCGGAGTACTGGCACGAACCCACCGGCTTATCAAGGTACCTGCCTCCTATGGCGTGCGAGGCGTCTTCGATGATGCGAAAGCCATATTGCTGCCCGAGCTCGTGGATAGCTCGCATGTCGCAGGATTGCCCGGCCATGTGGACAGGAACCACGATTTTAGGCAGCCGCCCCACCCGTGCCGCCACCTCCAGCTTCGCGCGCAGCGCTTCCACGCTGATGTTGAAGGTCAGCGGATCGATATCGACAAAGTCCACCTGCGCACCACAATATCGTGCGCAGTTGGCGGACGCCACAAAGGTGATCGGCGTGGTCCACAGCCAGTCTCCTGCCCCCAGCCCAAGGGCGAGGCAGGCAATATGCAAGGCGGACGTGGCGCTGTTGACCGCCAAGGCATGGCGCACACCGCAGTATGCGGCAACCGCCGCCTCGAACCGGGGGACCTGCGGCCCCTGCGTCAGGAAGTCAGAGCGGAGTACTGCCGTGACGGCGTCGATGTCCGCCTGTGTGACCTCTTGTCGCCCGTAGGGAATCATCATCTGCACCCGTTGCCGTCAGATCTTGCCAATTTTTTCAGCGTTCGCGCTCATCCACTGGCGCAACTCATCAACGCTCATCCATTCGGTGTTGTTGTCGCTGGCATAGACAAAACCTTCGGGCGCCTTCTTGCCACCGCTAATACGGGCTTCATCGGTGCTCCAGTTATGGATGGCTGGAAGAATCTTGAAATGCTCTTCGTACTCGTAGGTGTAGAAGGCATCTTCCTGACCAATCATCTGCTCGTGCAATTTCTCGCCCGGTCGGATGCCGATGATTTTCTGCTCCGCCTCCGGCGCGACGGCCGTCGCAACATCCGTCACGCGCATGGACGGAATCTTCTTGACGTAGATTTCGCCGCCGACCATGTCTTCAAACGCATGCCAAACCAGCTCGACGCCCTGTTCCAGCGAGATCATGAAACGGGTCATGCGTGCGTCGGTAATCGGTAGCGCCCCAGTGTCGCGCACCGACATGAAGAACGGGATCACGGAGCCCCGTGATCCCATCACGTTGCCATAGCGCACGACCGCAAAGCGGGTGTCGTGCGAACCCGAATAGGAATTGCCCGCAATGAAAAGCTTGTCCGAGGCAAGCTTGGTGGCGCCATAAAGATTCACCGGGCTGCTGGCCTTGTCAGTAGACAGCGCAACCACCCGCTTGATGCCCCGGTCGATACAGGCATCAATGAGATTCATGGCGCCATTGATATTGGTCTTGACGCATTCGAACGGGTTGTACTCGGCCGTCGGAACAATCTTGGTCGCGGCGGCATGGACAACGTAATCCACGCCGTCCAGTGCCCGGTAGAGACGCTCGCGGTCACGCACGTCCCCGATGAAGAAGCGCACGCGCGGGTCCTGGCTGTAAAGCTTAGCCATTTCCCATTGTTTCATTTCGTCCCGAGAGTAGATGATGACCTTCTTGGGATCGTACTTGGCCAGGGTCATCGGCACGAAGGTATGGCCGAAGGAGCCCGTACCGCCGGTAACGAGGATGGTGGAGTTTTTTAGCATAAAGTTACGGATTGAATCTGCTGATCGTATTGCACACACGCCGTACGTCTTCGGAACTATGGCCGACCGAGATCGGCAGACTCAGCTCTGTTTGATGCAGTTCATCGGCAATGGGATAGTCTCCGGCGAGGATGCCTTTCATGGCTTCCTGGCGGTACGGAGGAATGGGGTAGTGCACCTCGGTCCTGACGCCCTGTTCCAGTAGATGTTGCCGCAAAGCTTCCCGCCGCGGATGACGGATGCCGAAGATATGAAACACGTCGAACTCATCTGGGCGGCGCACAGGCCTAACCACCCAATCGGGTAGCTCGGCGAAATAGATTTCGGCTAACGCGCGTTTGTGCGCGGTCATTTCGTCCAGGTGCCGTAATTTGACGCGTAACAGTGCGGCCTGCATTTCATCGAGGCGAGAGTTCACACCCACGTACTCATTAATGTATTTTTTCTTGGAGCCGTAATTGCGCGTATGGCGTATACGTTCGGCCAAGGCATCGTCATTCGTCATCACGGCGCCAGCATCACCAATAGCGCCCAGATTCTTGGTCGGATAAAAGCTAAAACAACCGGCATCCCCAAAAGTACCTGTCATTTGGCCACCCAGTCGAGCGCCGTGCGACTGGGCGCAGTCCTCCACGATCTTCAGTCCGTGTTCGCGCGCGAAGGCGCCAATGACGTCCATGCGGCAGGTCTTGCCGAACAGGTGCGTGACACATACGGCACGCGTCTTGGAGGTGAGGGCCGACGCCAGGCGAGCCGGATCGATGTTGAAGGTCTCGAGTTCAGGCTCCACCAGCACGGGCTTATGACCGGCACGCACGATCGCCAGAATGGTTGCGATGTAGGTGTTGGAAGCCACCAGGATCTCGCTGCTATTCGGCATGTCCAGGGCTTCGATGGAAAGAATCAGCGCGTCCAAGCCGTTGGCCACGCCGATGCAGTGCTTTGCTCCCAAGTACTTAGCAAACTCGGTCTCAAATTCGCTAACCTCTAGCCCAAGTACATACCAACCACTCCGAATGACACGGGTCGCCGCCTCTTCTAGCTCGGCCATATAAGCACTGTTCGAGCGTGCCAGGCTTTCGTATTCAATCATTTGATTGCTCACTCATATGGAGTGTCTATGTACTCACTGCGATCATATGGGTGCGAGGACATCACAAGCAAAACGGCACTTTCACTGAATGTCATGGTGTGCCAGTCTTTCGGCTCGACGAGGAGGCATTGGCAGGGGTGACTGAGTTCGATGGTTTCTTCCGTCACACCATCGTTCATATACATCGACACTTTGCCACTCAGTGCAACCAACGCTTGACGAGTGTATGTATGTCGGTGTCCGCCACGCGTTTGTCCATCGGCACCATAGATCCAATAAGTCCGGACAACCTCAAATGGCAAAGCTTTTTCGAGCACTGTCAAAGAACCTCGTGGATCAGCGAACGTGGGTAAATTTAGCATTGTGAAATGCAAAATGCTTTACTCCTTGTAGTCCATCGCTTTATAACCATGCCGCTTGACGAGCTCGTCGCGCTCTGCCGCGCGTAGGTCTTCGCGCACCATTTCCGTGACCAGTTCGTCAAATGAAGTGCGCGGCGTCCAGCCCAGCTTCTGCTTGGCCTTGCTCGCATCGCCGAGCAGGGTCTCGACTTCGGTGGGACGGAAGTAACGAGGATCGACTGCAACGATGCACTCGCCTTGCTCGTCGTAACCTTTCTCGCCCACACCCTGGCCTTCCCAGCGAATCTTGATATCCAGCTCGCGAGCAGCCGCGTCAACGAAATCACGCACGCTGTATTGCACGCCTGTGGCGACAACGAAATCCTCAGGCTGGTCCTGTTGCAGCATCAGCCACTGCATTTCGACGTAATCACGGGCGTGGCCCCAGTCGCGTTTAGCGTCAAGGTTACCGAGGAATACACAATCTTGCAGACCAAGCTTAATGCGCGCCATGGCACGAGTAATCTTGCGCGTCACGAAGGTTTCGCCGCGGATGGGCGACTCGTGATTAAAGAGAATTCCGTTGCAGGCATACATGCCGTACGCCTCGCGGTAGTTGACCACGATCCAGTAGCCGTATAGCTTGGCAACAGCGTAGGGACTGCGCGGATAAAAAGGAGTGGTTTCCTTTTGCGGTATTTCCTGAACCAGCCCATAGAGTTCGCTGGTGCTGGCTTGGTAGAATCGTGTTTTCTTTTCGAGGCCTAGTATGCGAATGGCTTCGAGAAGACGCAGCACCCCGAGTGCATCGGAGTTGGCAGTGTATTCAGGCTCTTCGAAACTCACCGCGACATGGCTTTGCGCAGCAAGGTTATAGATTTCGTCTGGCTGTGTTTGCTGAATGATACGGACGAGGCTGGAGCTATCCGTCATGTCACCGTGGTGAAGGAAGAAACGCACCCCCTTTTCGTGGCGATCCCGGTAAAGGTGGTCGATGCGATCGGTATTGAATAGCGATGTGCGGCGTTTTATTCCGTGGACGATATAGCCTTGTTCAAGCAAAAATTCAGCGAGATACGCTCCGTCTTGGCCGGTAACGCCGGTAATGAGAGCGACTTTAGTTCGATCGGTCATCAGATATTATTCCAAGGCTATTAAGCGTTGCGGCTCAAGAAGTCCTCATAAGCTTTTTCAAGACCGGCCTCCAGAGACTCCTTGGCATGCCAGCCTAGTGCATTTATTCGTGCGCTGTCCATGAGCTTGCGGAAGGTACCGTCCGGCTTGCTGGGATCGAAGGTAATTCCCCCTCCATAGTCAATCACCCTTGCGATGGTTTCGGCCAACTCCTTGATGGTGATGTCATGTCCACTGCCGACATTGATGTGACTGAGCATGGACTCGGCATGTAGGTTATAGACGGCTTTACTCAGATTCATGACATGCACGCTTGCAGCAGCCATATCGTCCACATACAAGAATTCTCGCCTTGGAGTGCCAGTGCCCCAGATGGTGACACTTGGTGCGTTACTGAGTTTGGCTTCATGGAAGCGGCGGATAAGGGCTGGTATAACGTGCGAATTCTCCGGGTGGTAGTTATCACCCGCGCCATAGAGGTTAGTGGGCATGACGCTGCGGTAGTCCACCCCTTCGCTTTTGCCATACTGGCGGTTATAGCTCTCACAGAGCTTTATGCCGGCGATTTTGGCTATTGCGTATGGCTCGTTGGTGGATTCCAAGGCGCCTGTCAGCAGAGCGTCTTCACGCATCGGCTGTGAGGCTAGCTTAGGATAAATACAGCTGGAGCCTAGAAAGAGCAGCTTTTTTACACCGTTTCGAAAGGCGGCATCAATGACGTTAGCCTCAATCATGAGGTTCTGATAGATGAATTCGGCGGGATAAGTATTGTTTGCGTGGATGCCGCCCACCTTGGCCGCAGCCAGATAAACCTCGTCTGGCTTCTCCGCTGCGAAGAAAGCTTGGACGGCGGCTTGGTTGGTTAGGTCGAGTTCCGAATGGGTGCGGCAAATAATTAGGTCGGCCGGATGTCCCTCAGCTATTAACTGTCGAACAATGGCTGAACCCACCATACCACGATGGCCAGCGACGTAAATTTTGGGGCATGTAAGCATTTTTCAGTAAAACAAAGACCTAAAAGAGCGCCTTGGCCAAAACAAAAGCACTACTTACGAAAATATCGCCATACGTGCTTGCGCCCTTACAGAAGACCACGAGCTGAGCGAAATCAGTCATTCCCAAACAGATCTCTTGTGTAGACCTTTTCAGAGACATCTTCCAAATTAGGCGATCGCCGATTGGCAATGATCACATCCGCCTCGTGCTTGAATGCGGCCAAGTCATCGACAACGCGAGAGTGAAAGAATGTAGATTCTTTCAAAGACGGCTCATAAACGATTACGTCAACTCCTTTGGCCATGATTCGCTTCATTACCCCCTGAATGGCCGACGCACGAAAATTATCACTGCCCTGCTTCATCACCAGACGATAAATGCCTACCACAGGCACTTTCCTCAAATTGTCGGCTTTGCACAAACGAACTACCTCATTTGCGATGAAATCCTTACGCGTGGTGTTGGCCTCGACGATGGCATGGATTAGGTTCTGCGGCACATCGCGATAGTTGGCTAAGAGCTGCTTAGTATCCTTGGGAAGACAATATCCGCCGTACCCGAAGCTGGGGTTGTTGTAGTGATCGCCGATGCGCGGATCAAGGCAAACGCCGTTGATGATCTGTCGAGCGTCCAAGCCGTGGGTGGCCGCGTAGGTGTCGAGTTCGTTGAAGTAGGCCACTCGCATGGCCAAGTAGGTGTTGGCGAAGAGCTTGATCGCCTCGGCCTCGGTGCTATTCGTGAGTTGTACAGGGATGTCCGTTTTAATTGCACCTTCCTGCAGCAGCCGGGCAAAAATTTCGGCTCGCGCGGATCGCTCGCCGACGACAATGCGAGAAGGATGCAGATTATCGTAGAGGGCGCGCCCCTCACGCAGGAACTCGGGAGAGAAGATCAGGTTTTGTGTACCAAGGGCCTTTCGAGTCCTTTCGGTATAGCCTACAGGGGTAGTAGATTTGATCACCATCACAGCATTCGGGTTGATGGCCATCAGGTCACAGATCACTGCTTCTATGGACTTGGTGTTGAAGTAGTCAGTCTCGGGATCGTAGTCTGTAGGGGTCGCGATGACAACGAAGTCTGCGCCGACATAAGCTTCCTGCTTGTCCAACGTAGCGCGGAAATTCAAAGATTTATGCTTAAGAAAATCTTTGATCTCGGCGTCATCGATTGGCGACTCCTTGCGGTTCAACATCGCCACTCTCTCGGGAACGATGTCAAGGCAGACGACTTCATTGTGCTGCGCTAGCAGCACGCCATTCGACAGACCAACATACCCGGTTCCGACAATGGCGATTTTCACTGGACGCGTCCTCTCACCGAATTGATTTCGGCTTTCGAGGCCAAAATTTCAGAATGAAGCGCCTCCCAGACCAGTGCCTCTCGCCTTAGGAACTTCGCCCCTAGCATCGACTTCTTAGTCACTACGGTGACGACGGACACGAGCAAATGGTTGTGCTGCAACTTGTGTTTGTTTTGGCTAAAGAGCTGTATCTTGACCTGGCGCTTTTCGACGCAGGCTTGCAAACTGAAAAACAGATATTTGGATACGCGCTGATAATCAGTCCTTTAGTCAATTTGCGCTAACTGCCCCCCCCTTGTGCAGGCGCCACAAGAGTTCGAACTGAATTTGCTACTGGAAGCCCGCCAATTTCTGACTTATGAAGATGCGCGAAAAAATGGTGGAGACACGCTACCGCCGTGCCGTTTCACGATCAGCAAGCGCGGTGCAAAGAGACCAGCAGGAAGTCAGTAGGCGCAAGTGGCGACAAAAAAACAAATCGCTCGCTCAACAAACCAGTTAGATTGTGCCACACCGTCATGCCTTCTAGAAAGGATTTGACCCAAAAGGCAATTATCAAAACCAGAATTTCAACCCGCTTTTCGTAAACCAGCAGGCGCCACGCGGACGGCTACTAGCTTACTTAGAATCTCGATGAGAACCACGACCCGGCGTCCTCCGTCAGCCGTTTGGTAAATTCCCTCGATATCAGCAAATGGCGCCTCGCTTAGGCGAACACGCTCACCCGACCTGAATAGCCGCTCTGGCTGTGACTGTGCAGATGCCTCTTGCGTTCGCAACAGCTCAATCAAACCATCATCAACCCGCGCAGGCTCAACCCCGAAGCTAACCAGACGACTGACACCTTTAGTCGAGCGAATCGGTGCCCAGCTCATGGCAGAGCCCCCTTGTCCAAGCCGGATAAACAGATAACGAGGAAACAACGGCTCATCAGAGACAACCAATAATTTTTGGCGAAGCTTTTCGGCAGGTAGAGTCGGGAGGTAGCACTCAAACCCTTGCCGCTCGAGATTTTCCAGCGCGCACTTTTCCTGCCTAGGCTTGGTATGGATGAGATACCAATGCATCGCAACCTCCGAACGTTATTTTTGCTGGCACAATTTTACCTTTCGCATTACTGCCAGACAAATACATTAGCCGTTACGCGCGCAGCAAGCCGTCCTCGAGTCAACTTACGATTTCAATTTTGAAAGCAATCGCGACTTTTCGGATTTTAAAACGCAAAAAGCCCCAGCAAACATGCTGAGGCTTTTCAAATTCACTTGGTGGCCCGGGGCGGAATCGAACCACCGACACAAGGATTTTCAATCCTCTGCTCTACCAACTGAGCTACCAGGCCAAGACGCGAGAGTATAGCAAAAGATTCCGCGGACGCAAAGTACTTGCT
>JACCDG011219783.1_pt1 | contig 32903 bp, 28 predicted proteins | sample 7442471 | NCBI WGS metagenome assembly JACCDG01 (sample SAMN15323444, study PRJNA562643) | freshwater metagenome | isolation source: river surface water | place: USA:Blue River Watershed | collected 2017-08-17 | reverse complement strand
GCGGCGCTCCAGACGACCGAAGGCCATGTCAGTCCTTGCCGGCCAGCAGGCCGCGCAGGTCGTGGGCAAAGCCTTCGAGCTCGGCCTCGATCTGCCCGATGCGGCGGCCCAGCAGGTTGTAGCCCAGCACCGCCGGAATCGCCACGCCCAGGCCAAAGGCCGTCATGACCAGGGCCTCACCCACCGGACCGGCGATCTTGTCCACGGTGAGCTGACCAGCTTCGGCCATGCCCGTCAGGGCGTTGAAGATGCCCCAGACCGTGCCCAGCAGGCCCACAAAAGGCGCGATCGAGCCGGCCGTGGCCAGCACCGTCTGGCCCCACTGCAGGCGGCGCAGCACCTGGTGCAAGGCGTCACGCAGGGTACGGGTGAGTTGTTCATGGCGCAGGCCAGCGCCTGCCAGCGTCCCGTTCAAAGGCTGCTCGGTCGCCTCGATCAGCGGCAGCAAGCTGCCGTCGCGGTCAAACGCCGGCATCTGTTCACGCGCGGCGCTCAGGTGCGGTGCCTGCCAGAAGGCAGCTATGCTGCGCGGCAAGTCCTGCTGAACACGACGCAGCAGGCGCCATTTCCAGAAAATCACCACCCAGCTGGCCACCGACAGCGCCAGCAGCACCAGCGCCAGAAACAGGCTGAAGGCATCGCTGTGCAGCCAGAAGTCGGCCAGGCTCATGGTTTCAGCGCAGGTTGAGCACGTCGAACATGTCGAACAAGCCACGCGGCTGTCCGGCCAGGAAGCGCACCGCGCGCAGGCTGCCCTGGGCGTAGGTGGCACGGCTAGACGATTTGTGCGTCACCTCGATGCGCTCGCCGGTACCGGCAAACAGCACAGTGTGGTCGCCCACGATGTCGCCGCCACGGATGGTGGAAAAACCGATGGTCGAAGGGTCGCGTTCGCCCGTGTGGCCGTAGCGCTCGTACACGGCGCAATCTTTGAGATCGCGGCCGATGGCTTCGGCAATCACCTCGCCCATCTTGAGCGCGGTACCGCTGGGCGCATCCACCTTGTGGCGGTGGTGGGCTTCGATGATCTCGATGTCGTAGCCGGTAGCCAGCGCCTGCGCGGCCATCTGCAGCAGCTTGAGCGTGACGTTCACGCCCACGCTCATGTTGGGCGCCATGACGATGGCGATGTCCTTGGCGATATCGGCGATATCGGCCTTTTGCGCATCCGAAAAACCGGTGGTTCCGATCACAGCCTTCACGCCCAGTTCGCGGCAGACCTGCAGGTGCGCCATCGTGCCCTCAGGGCGGGTGAAGTCGATCAGGAATTTCGAATCCTTGAGCCCTGCGCGCAGGTCGCTGGTCACAGCCACACCCGAAGTCTTGCCCAGCCAGGCGGCGGCATCCTGACCCAAGGCCGGGCTGGCGGCAATGTCAAGGGCGCCCGAGAGGCGACAGTCATCGGTGGCCACAATGGCCTCAATGAGCATATGGCCCATGCGGCCGGTGGCACCGGCCACAGCAATGGCCAGGGAGGGGTTCACGGAAGAAGCGGTCATGGCGGTCAGGTCAGAAAACGGCAAAAACGGGCTTGCGCACGCGGTCAGGGCGGTCAGCGGGGCGCCGACTCCAACGGCGGGTAAATGGCCGGTAGCGGCGCCTGGGCAGCAGGCGCCGCGGGCGCTGCATTGCCAGCAGGGAATTTGCGCAGCTGCGCCTCGGTCGCCTCGAGCGCGGGGGCCTTGCCCAACGGGGCTTTGCTGCTCAGGCGCTGCACGAATTCGACCTCGCTGGGCAGTTCATCGCCCTCGATCAGGCTGAGGACATCGTTGCTGAAGTGCACCGTCAGGCGAAATTGCTGGGCTGGTACACCTTGGCGACGAATGGAAAAAGCATAGTCCCAGCGGTCGGCATGAAAAACGCTGGCTACCAACGGTGTACCCAGCACATCGCGTACCTGTGCACGGGTCATGCCCAGGCGCAGGTACTGCCTCTGCTCGCGGGAGACGAAATTGCCCTGCACGACATCGGGCACGTAGGGTTTGAAGGTGTCACTGCTCACCCCGCGCGTGATGCCGCAACCGGACAGTCCGGTCACAAGGACCAGGGCAAAGGCCACCAAGGCCAGGCGAATCGTCGACGAAGCTGTCATGGTTTAAGGCAGACCGATATCATCGGGGCATTGTAGCGGTCGGCCTGCCGCCTGACTGCCCCTTGCCGAGAGCCCCATGCAGATCGACGAACTGAAGAATACCGGCCTCAAAGCCACCGTCCCTCGCCTGAAAATCCTGGAGGTTTTCCAGCGGGGCGTGCAGCGCCACATGACGGCCGAAGACGTGTTTCGCCATCTGCTGCAAAACGGCGCCGACATCGGCTTGGCCACCGTATACCGGGTCCTGACCCAATTCGAGCAGGCAGGCATCCTGCACCGCAACCATTTTGAAAGCGGCAAAGCGGTGTACGAGCTCAATGAGGGCCAGCACCATGACCACATGGTGTGCCTGGACTGCGGCCGCGTGGAAGAGTTCTACGACCCGGAAATCGAGGCCCGTCAGCAAGCCGTCGCTCAGGCCAAAGGGTTCGAGATCGCGGACCATGCACTGAGCCTGTACGCCCACTGCACTCGCAAACCCTGTCCCCATCGACAAGGCTGAGCCTCCTGCTTCACTCCATGGCGCGGCGCTGGCGTTCCATGAACTCCTGAAACGTGTCGATCCCACGCATCTGCAAAATGGTGTTGCGCACCGCTGCCTCCACCAAAACAGCAATGTTGCGACCAGCCACCACCTGGATCACCGCCTTGCGCACCGGAATACCCAGCACATCCTGGGTCAAGGGCTCCGCTGGCAAGCGCTCGTAGTCGCGCTCCAGCGTTTCCTTGCGCACCAGGTGCACGATCAGCTTCAGGCGCATTTTGCGGCGCACTGCGGTTTCACCAAAGATGGCGCGGATGTCGAGCAGGCCGATGCCGCGCACTTCCAGCAGGTTTTGCAACAGGTCGGGGCAGCGGCCTTCGATGGTAGTCTGGTTGATACGGTAAAGGTCGACTGCATCGTCGGCCACCAGGCCGTTGCCGCGAGAAATCAGCTCCAGTCCCAGCTCGCTCTTGCCCAGACCGGACTCGCCGGTGATCAGCACGCCCAGGCCCAGGATGTCCATGAAGACTCCGTGCATGGTGGTGCGGTCGGCAAAGTGCTTGGAGAGGTAGGCGCGCAGCACATCGATCACGAAGGCCGACGACTCCTGGGTGGCGAACATCGGAATCTGGGCACGCTCGCACATGGACAACAGCGCGTCGGGTGCCACCTGTCCATCAGAGAGCACCAGCACCGGCGGCTCCAGCGTCACGATGCGGGCGATGCGGCGGGCGCAATCTTCGGGCGTGGAATTGGTCAGGTAGGCCACCTCGCGCGGCCCCAGGATCTGCACCCGGTAGGGGTGGATGTAATTCAGGTAACCGACGAGGTCGGCACCCGAAGTGGCCTCACGCACCGCCACTTCGTCAAAACGACGCTCGGAGGCACCCAAGCCGGCCACCCACTGCCACTTGAGCTGGGCGCGGTGGTCCTCAAAAAGGACATCGGCGCTGACCACGGTGGGTTTCATGTGGCCCGGGACTTTCGGTGAGCAGTCAGACGGTCTGGGCCGAACGCCACTGGGCGATCTGCTGGTGCAGGCCTTCCTGCGAGGCGCTGGTCTTGATGCTTTCGCGCAAGGCGCTGTCGCTGAGCAGTTCGGCGATCTCGGAGAGGATTTCCAGGTGTTTCTGGGTCGCCGCCTCGGGCACCAGCAGGAAGATGAGCAGGCTGACTGGCTGCTCGTCCGGTGCGTCAAAACCAATAGGCTGGGCCAGCAGGAAGACCGCGGCCATCGGCGCCTTCAGCCCCTTGATTCGGCCATGCGGAATGGCCACACCATGGCCCAAGCCGGTCGAGCCCAGCCTTTCGCGGGCGAACAGGCTGTCCGTCACCAAGGCACGTGACAGGCCGTGCAGGTTTTCGAAAAGAAGGCCGGCTTCTTCAAAGGCTCTTTTCTTGCTGGTGGCTTCAACCCCCACAAGAACCTGGGCAACGGGCAGGATGGACGAGAGACGATTCATGTTCGAGGGCGGATTATGCACCCGCAGGCCTGCCCCGTCAGAAAATTTGTTTTAAAGGCAATACAGCCTTGTTTTGACCGAAATGAAAGAAAAAAGGCTGCCGAAGCAGCCTGGCTGGATGCCGCGCAGTGGTCACATCATGCGTTTGGGCGCTTCGTGGTGGTGGTCTGTGAGCCGGTTCTTGTGTTTGACCACCTGACGGTCAAGCTTGTCCATCAGCTCGTCCACCGCAGCGTACAGGTCTTCGTGGGCACTTTCGGCAAACAGGTCACTGCCTTTGACGTGGATGTTGCACTCGGCGCGCTGGCGCTTTTCCTTTTCCTTCTGCTTTTCCACCGTCAAGAGCACCTTGACGTCCACGACCTGGTCGAAATGGCGAGTAATCCGGTCGAGCTTGCCGGTCACGTAACTGCGCAGGGCGGGTGTGACTTCGAGGTGATGACCGCTGATCGTCAGGTTCATAGGATTCCTCCTGTAGCAAGGGTAATGGGGGCCGTCCGAAGGTCGGCCAGGACAGCCGGCCCCGAAAGACCGGGCTGTTGCAGATGACTATGCGCCCGCACCGCAGGCAGTGCAAGCCTTTCTGTCACATACCCAGGAAAACCCCGGGGCTTGCTTGGCAAGTACAAAGGGGGGTGCTATCTTGGCGAAGTCATGGTGCCGTGGATCTGCCCCCGCAACACCAGCCAGCGCTGGCAGCAGGACGTCAAGGCAGAAGTCCTGCAGATGCCCCGGGCAGCGCCTGAATCTGACAGCTTCACCACCTGTCTGCAAGCCGGTGCAATGCGATAATCCGCACATTCCTCACACGGAGAACACGATATGGAAAGCTACCCGAGTCGGTAGCTTTCGGACGCATGAGCATCTGCCTGACGTTCGAAAGCACCCGCAAACCACCCTGCCGCCCCTTTTGAACATCCGGCTTTCGGCCCCCTTGGAGCCCTGACATGCTCAACATCTTCACCCTCGTCAACGGCCGCCTCTTCCAGGAAGAAATCGAATCCCTGGAGGAGCTTTCCCGTTTCCAGCCGATCTGGGTTGACCTCGAATCCCCTACGGTCGAGGAAAAGCGCTGGATCAAGCAGTACTACGGCCTGTCCATCCCCGAAGACGCGATGGACGAGGACATCGAGGAATCGGCACGCTTTTATGAAGAAGACAACGGCGAGCTGCACATCCGTTCGGACTTCCTGATCGCCGACGAGGAAGAGCCGCGCACCGTGCGCTGCGCATTCATCCTCAACCAGCACAACACCGAACTCAAGAGTCGCGGCGTGCTGTTTTCGATCCACGACGAAGACATCCCCGTGTTTCGCCTGCTGCGCATGCGCGCGCGCCGCGCCCCGGGCCTGATCGAGGACGCCAAGGAAGTGCTGCTCAAGCTGTTTGACGCCGACGCCGAGTATTCGGCCGATACGCTCGAGGGCATTTATGACGAACTCGAAAAAGCCAGCACGCTGGTGCTCTCGGGCGATGTGACGGACGAGCTGGCCAGCGAGGTGCTGGGCGCGATCGCGCGACAGGAAGACCTGAACGGGCGCATCCGCCGCAATGTGATGGACACGCGCCGCGCCCTGAGTTTCATGATGCGCAGCAAGATGCTCAACGCCGAGCAGTTTGAAGAGGCGCGGCAGATCCTGCGCGACATCGATTCGCTCGATTCGCACACGGCCTTCCTGTTCGACAAGATCAACTTCCTGATGGACGCCACGGTGGGTTTCATCAACATCAACCAGAACAAGATCATCAAGATCTTCTCGGTGGCCAGCGTTGCCTTGTTACCACCAACGCTGATCGCCAGCCTGTATGGCATGAACTTCCAGTACATGCCAGAGCTGTCGCAGAAGTGGGGCTACCCGTATGCGCTGGCGCTGATGGTGGCCAGCGCGGTCGTGCCTATGTGGTACTTCCGTCGGCGTGGCTGGCTGAAGTGATTCGCTGATGGCTTGTCAGGGGTGTCTGTCGGAGCAGGCAGGGGCCGGACTCCTCAGACGCAAGCTCCACATCGTCGCCCGGCCCCTGCCTGCCCCGACAGACGCAAGCCTTACTGTTTCTTTTGCAACCACGCCGACAGCATGGCGAGGCTGTAACGGCTGGCGACTTCCTGGATGAAACGGTTGAAGTCGGCGTGGGCATCGTCGTCGGCCCGGTCGGAAATCGTGCGCAGCGCCGCAAACGGCACACCATAGTCCGCGCAGACCTGGGCCACCGCCGCGCCTTCCATTTCCACCGCCAGTGCCTCTGGCAAGGCCTGCTGCAGCGCGCGGCATTCGGCGGTGGTCGAGACAAAACGGTCGCCACTGGCGATCAGGCCGGTGTGCAGACGCGGGGCGTGCAGACCGAATTCGGCCAGCACTGCCTCGCCCAAATGCGTGGCCACCTGCGCCAGCACCTGCTGCGCGGCCTGCGCCAACCCATTGGACAGCGCCGCGTCTGTGGGAAAGCGGCTGCAACCGTACAGCGGCACCTCGTGGCGCGGGAACAGCGGCGAGGCATCCATGTCGTGCTGCACGAGGCTGTCGGCCAGCACCACATCGCCCACGCGTACGCCAGGGCCGATGCCACCGGCGACGCCGGTGAAGACGATGCGGTCCACGCCAAAGCGCTCAATCAGGGCAGTGGCAGTGGTGGCCGCAGCCACCTTGCCGATGCGCGAGAGCACCGCCACCACCGGCCTGCCCTGCCAGTGGCCTTGCCAAAAATCGCGCCCGGCCACGGTCACCCGCTGCTCGTCGGGCATGGCCTGCAACAAAAGCGCCAGCTCTTCGTGCATGGCACTCATCAGGCCGATGGGGGCTTCGGACGAGGTGTTCACCAATTTCTCCAGAAAAACAAAAGCGGCCAGCAGGGCCGCTTTGGAGTGTGCGGGTGTACGGCTCAGGCCGCCTGGCGCAACTCCCGCCGCAGGATCTTGCCTACCGGCGTCTTGGGCAGTTCGTCGCGGAACTCGATGATGCGCGGCACCTTGTAGGCCGTCAGCTTGTCACGGCAGAAATCCTGAATCCGTTCGGGCGTGAGGCTGGCGTCCTTGCGCACCACCACCAGCTTGACCGCCTCGCCGGTTTTCTCGTCGGGCACGCCAATGGCTGCGCATTCGAGCACCCCCGGGCAGGCCGAAGCGACCTCCTCCACCTCGTTGGGGTAGACGTTGAAGCCGCTGACCAGGATCATGTCCTTCTTGCGGTCGACGATCTTGAAAAAACCACGCTCGTCCATGAAACCCACATCGCCCGACTTGAAATAGCCATCGGGCGTCATGACCTTGGCGGTTTCGTCAGGCCGCTGCCAGTAGCCGGCCATGACCTGCGGGCCCTTGATGGCGATCTCGCCGGTCTGGCCCTGGGGCACCTCATGGCCATCGTCGTCGAGGATCTTCATCCAGGTGCTCGGGATCGGTACGCCGATGGTGCCGGTGAACTCGGTGCTGGTGGTCGGGTTGCAGCTGGCCGAGGGGCTGGTCTCTGACAGGCCATAGCCCTCGCAGATGGGGCAACCGGTCTTATCCAGCCAGAGTTTGGCCACGCTGCCAGTCACGGCCATGCCGCCACCCACCGACACCTTGAGGTTGGACCAGTTGACCTTGCCGAAGTCGGGGTGGTTGGCCAAACCATTGAACAGGGTGTTGACCGCCGGAAAGCTGTGGAAGGTGTGTTTGGACAGCTCCTTGATCACCGCCGGCAGATCGCGCGGGTTCGGGATCAGGATGGTTTTGCCGCCTGTGCGCATGGACAGCATCATGTTCACCGTGAAGGCGAAGATGTGGTAAAGCGGCAAGGCGCAGACCGAAGTAGGCTGCTCGCCCGCTGGCACACGCTTCATGACGGGGTCGTTCCAGGCCTCGGACTGGAGCACATTGGCGATCACGTTGCGGTGCAGCAGCACCGCGCCCTTGGAAACGCCCGTCGTGCCCCCGGTGTACTGCAACAGTGCGATCTCTTGTGGCCCGAGTGCAGGCTTGCTCACGGGCAACTTGCGGCCCCGCGCCAGCGCATCGTTGAAGCGCACCGCCTGCGGCAGGTCAAAGGCGGGCACCAGCTTCTTGACTTTGCGCACCACATGGTTGACCACCGCGCCCTTGAGGAGGCCGAGTCGATCCCCCATGCTGGCAACCACCACATGCTGCACCAGCGTGCTGGCGATGCACTTTTCCAGAGTTGCGGCAAAGTTCTCAATGATGACGATGGCCTTGGCGCCCGAATCCTTGAGCTGATGTTCGAGTTCACGCGGCGTATACAACGGGTTGACATTGACCACCACATAGCCCGCACGCAACACAGCGGCCACGGTGACGGGGTACTGCGGCACATTGGGCATCATGATCGCCACGCGGTCACCCTTGGCCAGGCCCAGGGATTGGAGGTACGCCGCCAGCGCCAGGCTCTCTTCGTCGGTCTGACGATAACTGATGGCCTTGCCCATAAAACTGTAGGCCGTGCGGTCGGCATACCGGGCAAAACTTTCTTCCATCAGGTCGACCAGCGAGGCGTACTGATCAGGATCGATGTCGGCTGGAACGCCTTGCGGGTAACTGCCAAGCCAGACGCGGTCAGGGGAATTTGAGAGTGTCTGCATGCGGTGCAGTCTACCCCACAACTGACTGAAAACTGACGCCCACGGATCAGGGTTTTCGCCAAACAGAAAGGGGCCCCAAAGGCCCCTTTCTGCATGAGGTCAAGGCCGGATTCAGCCCTTCAAGGCGACCAACACCTCGTCGAGCATCTTCTTGGCGTCGCCAAACAGCATGCGGTTGTTCTCTTTGTAGAACAGCGGGTTGTCCACCCCGGCGTAGCCGCTGGCCATGGAGCGCTTCATGACGATGCTGGTGCGGGCTTTCCACACCTCGAGCACCGGCATGCCGGCGATCGGGCTGGTGGGATCGTTCTGCGCGGCCGGGTTCACGATGTCGTTGGCGCCAATCACCATGGCCACATCGGTATCGCCGAAGTCGTCGTTGATCTCGTCCATCTCCAGCACGATGTCGTAGGGCACCTTGGCTTCGGCCAGCAGCACGTTCATGTGGCCCGGCATGCGGCCGGCCACCGGGTGGATGCCAAAGCGTACCGTCACGCCCTTGTCGCGCAGGGTTTTGACGATCTCGTTGACGGTGTGCTGGGCCTGCGCCACCGCCATGCCGTAGCCGGGCACGATGATCACACTCTTGGCTTCGCGCAGCAACTCGGCGGTCTCGGCGGCGCTCACCGGCACCACTTCGCCCTGCGGCTCGGCAGCGGGGCCTTCGGCCTTGGGCGCTGTCGGCGCACCGCTGCCAAAACCACCGGCGATCACGCTGATGAAGTTGCGGTTCATCGCGTTGCACATGATGTAGGACAGGATGGCGCCCGACGAGCCCACCAGCGCGCCGGTCACGATCAACAAGTCGTTGCTCAGCATGAAGCCGGTGGCCGCAGCGGCCCAGCCGGAGTAACTGTTGAGCATGGACACCACCACCGGCATGTCGGCACCACCAATGGCCATCACCATGTGGATACCAAACAGCAGCGCGATCACCGTCATGATGATCAGCGGCGTCATGCCTTCGGCCACGCTGGGCGCGCGCACAAATTCACCGCCAAACCAGATCACCACCAGCAGCGCGGCCAGGTTGAGCCAGTGGCGCGCGGGCAGCAGCAGCGGCTTGCCGCCGATCTTGCCGTTGAGCTTGCCAAAGGCGATCAGCGAACCCGAGAAGGTGACCGCACCGATCAGGATGCCGACATAGATTTCCACTTCATGGATGATTTTTTCGGCGCCGCTGTACTGGATCGAGGTGTCCACATAGCTGGCAAAACCAACCAGACAGGCGGCCAGACCGACCAGGCTGTGCATGAGCGCGACCAGCTCGGGCATCTGCGTCATCTTGACGGTCCTGGCCGCGTACAGGCCAATGCCGCCGCCAATGACCAGCGCACCGACGATCCAGGCGATGCCGCCAGCCGCCACACGCGGGCCCACTATTGTTGCCAGCACCGCCAGCGTCATGCCGATGACGCCGTAGAGGTTGCCGCGGCGCGAGGTTTCCGGGTTGGACAGGCCACCCAGACTCAGGATGAACAGGATGGCCGCGCCGAGGTAGGCGACGGTGGCCAGACTGGAGGAAATGAGACTTTGACTCATGGTTTTTGTTCCTTGTTCTTGTCTTGATCAGTCAGGGACAGAGCTGAAGATCTGTCCCCTCGTCCTAATCAGTCGGGGACAGAGCTGAAGATCTGTTCCCTCGTCTTAATCAGTCGGGGACAGAGCTGAAGATCTGTCCCCGAAGTCATTTATTTGCGGAACATGTCCAGCATGCGGCGCGTCACCGCAAAGCCGCCGAACATGTTGATGGCCGTCAGCACGATGGCCGCAAAGGCCAGCCACTGGATCAAGCCGTCTGGCCGCCCGTTGGTGCCCGCCTCGGGCGGCAATATCTGCACCAGCGCACCAATGACGATGATGCTGGAGATGGCGTTGGTCACGCTCATCAGCGGCGTGTGCAGCGCGGGCGTCACGTTCCAGACCACCATGTAGCCAATAAAGCAGGCCAGCACGAACACCGTGAAGTGGCCCAGGAAGGCCGCCGGCGCGTAAGCGCCAATCGCCCAGAAGGCCAGCGCGCCCAGACCGAACACGGTGGCCAGCGTCTTGACGGGCATGGAGCCGCTGCTGCCATGGCCATGGCCGCCCTTCTTCTCGGCCGCAGCCGCCACCGGCTTGGCAGCAGGCTTGGGGGCCGCGGGGGCCAGCGGGGGCGCTGGCCAGGTGATCTCGCCGTCCTTGATGACCGTGAGGCCACGAATGGCGTCGTCGCCCATGTTGACGTTGATCACGCCGTCCTTGGTCTTGCACAGCTCTTCGGTCAGGCGGAACAAGTTGGTGCCGTACAGCGTGGACGACTGGCGCGCCATGCGCGAAGCCAGATCGGTGTAGCCCACGATGGTCACGCCGTGCTTGACCACGGCCTTGCCGGGCTCGGTCAGTTCGCAGTTGCCGCCCTGCTCGGCCGCCATGTCGACGATCACGCTGCCGGGCTTCATGCTGCGCACCATCTCGGCGGTGATCAGGCGCGGAGCGGGTTTGCCGGGAATCAGCGCGGTGGTGATGATGATGTCGCACTCCTTGGCCTGCTGCGCGTACATCTCGCGCTGCGCGGCCTGGAAGCCCTCGCTCATGACCTTGGCGTAACCGCCGCCGCCCGAGCCTTCTTCTTCGTAGTCCACCTTGACGAACTCACCGCCGAGCGACACCACTTGGTCGGCCACTTCGGCACGCGTGTCGTTGGCGCGCACAATGGCGCCCAGGCTGGCGGCTGCGCCAATCGCGGCCAGACCGGCCACTCCGGCACCGGCGATGAAGACCTTGGCCGGGGGCACCTTGCCAGCAGCGGTGATCTGACCGTTGAAGAAGCGGCCAAAGGCGTTGGCGGCCTCCACCACCGCGCGGTAGCCGCTCACACCGGCCATCGAGGTCAGCGCATCCATTTTCTGAGCACGGCTGAGCGTGCGGGGCAGTGCGTCGATGGCCAGCACGGTGACCTTTTTGGCCGCCAGCTGCTGCATCAGATCGGGGTTCTGGGCGGGCCAGACAAAGCCGATCAGCGTTTGCCCGGCGTGCATGAGCGCCACTTCGTCGGCGGTCGGCGGGCGCACCTTGAAGACGATGTCGCTGCCATTCCACAGGGCCGCCGCATCGGGCGCGATGCTCGCGCCGGCCTCGACATAGGCCTGGTCAGACAGGTCGGCCAGCTCACCGGCGCCTTTTTCCACCACCACGGCAAAGCCCAGCTTGACCAGCTTGGTCACCACATCGGGCACGGTGGCGACCCGTTTTTCGCCGGGGAAAATCTCGCGTGGCACGCCAATGCGCTGCGCCACGGGCGTGGTTTCGCCTGTCTCCATGAATGTCTCCTCGCTCAATGCACAAAAAGGGGAATGTGCCAGCTTAACCGATCTTGACTGTTTCCTGACAAACGAGGCCGAGGCGTTCGGACCAAAGACGGCTGGCTTGCCGATAATCGCCCCATGGACACCCGCTGGAAACCCAACGTCACCGTAGCCGCCATCATCGAGCGCGATGGCCGCTACCTGCTGGTCGAAGAGCACACGCCCGAAGGCCTGCGTCTGAACAACCCCGCAGGCCACCTTGACCCGGCCGAATCGCCGGCGCAAGCCTGCGCGCGCGAAGCCCTGGAAGAAACCACCCACCTCTTTGAACCCACCCACCTGGTCGGGGTCTACCTGTCGCGCTTTCAGCGCGAGAGCACCGGGGAAGACGTGACCTACCTGCGCCTGGCCTTTGGTGGCGAGCTGGGGGAAGCGCAAGCGGGGCGCAGCCTGGACAGTGGCATCGTGCGCACCCTCTGGATGACGCCCGACGAGGTGCGTGCCAGTCGCGAGCGCCACCGCAGCCCGCTGGTGCTGCGCTGCATCGAAGACCACCTCGCCGGCCAGCGCCACCCGCTGGAACTGATCTACACCGATGCGGCCGTGTCCGCCCTGGGTGCGGTGCGCTCATGAATGTGCTGCCCGACCTGCCCGCCCTCACCGGAGCGGCCGCCTTCGCCGCAGGCGTGCTCAACGCCATCGCCGGCGGCGGCAGCTTCCTGACCTTCCCGGCCCTGGTGTTCGCGGGTGTGCCACCGGTGGCTGCCAACGCCACCAGTGCCATGGCAGTGAGCCCCGGCTACCTGGGCAGCACGTTGGGCTTCCGGCCCGAATTGCGCAGCCTGCCCGCCGCCTTGCTGCGGCGCGAGGTCGGCATCGCTGCCCTGGGCGGCCTGCTGGGCGCTGGCCTGCTGCTGGTCACGCCGGCCAAAGTGTTTTCCGGCATCGTGCCCTGGCTGCTCTTGCTGGCCACCGCGCTGTTCGCCCTGGGGCCACGCATCGCGCGCCTGAGTGGTGACGCCGGCCAGCCACACTGGCGTCTTCCAGGCCTGCTCGCGGTCTCCGTTTATGGCGGCTACTTCAATGGCGGGCTGGGCATTTTGCTGATGGCGCTCTACACCCTGACGGGCGAGTCGCGCCTGAACACGGTCAACGCCCTCAAGAACCTCAATTCCTTTGTGCTGTCGCTGCTGTCGGTGGTGGCGTTTGCCGCAGCGGGTGCCATCGTCTGGCCGCAGGCCGTGTGGATGATGCTCTGGGCCACCGCAGGTGGCTGGGCGGGCGCCCGTCTGGCCCGTCAATTGCCCACGCGCTGGGTGCGACTGCTGGTGATCGCCACCGGCCTGGTGATGAGTGCCGTGTTCTTCGGTCGCATCTGAGCGCTGCGCCCGGTTTACTGAACAGGCACCTTGACGCCTGCGGCCACCTGGTCGAGCCGGGCACGCTCGGCCAGCACCTTGGCCACATAGCCGCCATCGGCGCCATCGGCCACCGCATCGCCGCCCAGATAAAAGCGCAGACCGGCCTCCATCGAACCTTTGGCGCGGACAGCATCGGCCAGCACTTCGGCGCCAACCCTCAGGTTGACCAGCGGATCGAAGGCGCTGTCACGGCCACCGTGGGCCTCGAAACGCCGGGCATGGATGCTGCCCATCACCTGCATCAGTCCCTGGGCACCGGCATGGCTTTGGATGTAAGGATGAAAACTCGACTCGATGGCCATGACCGCCAGGATGAGGTGGGCGGGCAGCTTGACCTTGGGCGCCAGGTCATGGGCTTCGGCCACCAGAGCCGCCAGAGGCTCCGGCGCCACACGGTATTTGCTGGCCAGCCATTCGGCCACCGCGGCCTGCGCGGGCGGAAGGGATGAGGGCTCGATGGCATTGGCCCGCTCGGCCACGTTCTCGGGCAGCCAGGACACCAGCACATTGCGCTCGCGCAGCCAATTGAAGACAGCGCTCTCGGCTGCGTGCAGCCAGGCCGGTTGCCACCACAGGGCGAGCACCAGTGCGGCCGTAGCCAAGCCCAGCATCGCGAGGCTGCTGTGGGTCACCAGAAACAGGCCCCGGCCAATGTCGGACATCAGCAGGGCCAGCCGGCGTCGCCAGATGCTGATTTCTCCCATGGTCGGGGCATTATCCCCAAACCCTGGGACTGTCCTGACCTGTCTGAGCCAAGCACCTGATAGGGCGGGGATAATCGGCGCATGTCTTCCAGAACCCGTGTGGTCGTCGGCCTGTCCGGCGGCGTTGATTCGGCCGTAAGCGCCCACTTGCTCAAACAGCAAGGCTACGAAGTGGTCGGCATCTTCATGAAGAACTGGGAAGATGACGACGACAGCGAATATTGTTCCTCCAACATCGACTTTGTGGATGCGGCGGCCGTGGCCGACGTGATCGGCATCGAGATCGAGCATGTCAATTTCGCGGCAGATTACAAGGACCGCGTGTTTGCTGAATTCCTGCGCGAGTACCAGGCCGGGCGCACGCCCAACCCCGACATCCTGTGCAACGCCGAGATCAAGTTCAAGTCCTTCCTCGACCATGCGATGCGGCTGGGGGCTGAAAAAATCGCCACAGGCCACTATGCGCGGGTGCGGCTGAACGCAGCCACAGGCCGCCACGAACTGCTCAAGGGCCTGGACCCGTCCAAGGACCAGAGCTACTTTCTGCACCGCCTCAACCAGGCGCAACTGGCCAAAACGCTGTTCCCGGTGGGCGAGCTGCACAAGACCGAAGTACGCCGCATCGCCGAAGAAATCGGCCTGCCCAACGCCAAAAAGAAGGACTCGACCGGCATCTGCTTCATCGGCGAACGCCCCTTCCGCGAGTTCCTCAACCGCTACATCAGCAAGGAGCCGGGCCCGATCAAGGACCCCAGCGGACGCACCATCGGCAAGCACGTGGGCCTGAGTTTCTACACCCTCGGTCAGCGCCAGGGCCTGGGCATTGGCGGCATCAAGGCCAAGGGGGCGCAAAAAGGGCAAGGGGAACACCAGCCCTGGTTCGTGGCCCGCAAGGACATCGAGAAGAACACCCTCTGGGTGGTGCAGGGGCACGATCACCCCTGGCTGCTCTCGCAAGGCCTGCAGGCCGGCGATGCCAGCTGGTGCGCCGGTGTGCCGCCCGCCCCCGGCTCGTATGCCGCCAAGACCCGCTACCGTCAGGCCGATGCCCCCTGCACGCTGAGCGCAGGCAGCGATGGTCAAACCGCTCCGGACTTCGGCCTGCATTTTCCCGACGCGCAGTGGGCCGTCACGCCGGGCCAGAGTGCAGTGCTGTACGACGGTGAGGTGTGCCTGGGCGGCGGCGTCATCAACGCAGCCATCGCGCAGGCCTGAACCCGCAAGGCCGTGCCGTGAAAGTCGACTTTGACGGACTTCAGGCCTTTGTTTGCGTGGCCGAGCTGGGCAGCTTCGTCAAGGCGGCGCAGCAACTGCACCTGACGCAGACCGCGCTCACGCGCCGCATCCAGAAGCTCGAAAGCCTGCTGGACACCCGGTTGCTGGACCGCACCACCCGCAAGGTCGAGCTCACCGCCACGGGCCGTGACTTCTTACCGCAGGCGCGGCACCTGGTGCTGGACGCGCAACGCACGCTCGAGCGCTTGCGCGACAAGACGCGCGCCGGGCAAGGGCACTTCACGCTGGCCTGCGTGCCTTCACTCACCACCCATGTGCTGCCGCAACTCATCAAGACTTACGCCCAAAGTCACCCCGGCAACACGCTGCGCCTGCACGATGCGTCCTCGCACGATGTACGGGCGGCGGTGCTCGACGGCCAGGCCGAGCTGGGCATCGCCATCAACGGCGAACCGCATGCGGAGCTGGAGGAAATCGCCCTGTTTGAAGACCCGTTGACCCTGATCTGCCCCACGCCTCACCCCCTGCAGGACCGCGACACGGTGAACTGGACCGACCTGCAGGGCGTGGACCTGATCGTGGTCAGCAGCTTCATGGCCACGCGCATGTTCCTGGACTACCAGCTGGCCCAGCGCGGCATCCGCCTGAGCGGCCATTACGAAGTGCAGCACCATGCCACCGCCATCAACCTGGTGGCGGCGGGGGTGGGCTGCGCCATCCTGCCGTCCTCCACCTTTGAAAACGGCGACCGCCCCCATGTAGTCAAGATCCCGCTGACCGGCCCAGTGGTCAAGCGCCGCGTCACGCTGCTGCGCCGCAAACCGGCCAGCCTGTCACCGGCAGCCGAGGCCTTCCACGCCTTGGCCCTGAAGCACTTCGGCAAGACGCCCCGCCGCCGTTAATGCCTCAATCGCAATAATATTTGCCAATATTTCATTTCACAAAACAACGTGTTTCGCCGACACTGCGCGGCAATCGCAAATTTTGAGGAATGCAATGCACACCGACGTGCTGGTGATCGGCGGAGGCAACGCCGCCTTGTGTGCGGCTCTGATGGCCGCGGAAGCAGGCTCAAGCGTGACCCTGCTCGAAGCCGCCCCGCGCGAATGGCGCGGCGGCAACTCGGCCCACACGCGCAACCTGCGCTGCATGCACGACGCCCCGCAGGACGTGCTGGTCGAGGCCTACCCCGAAGAAGAGTTCTGGCAGGACCTGCTCAAGGTCACGGGTGGCCTGACCAACGAGCACCTGGCCCGACTGACGATCCGCGCCTCCGCCACCTGCCGCGACTGGATGCGAAAGCATGGCGTGCACTTTCAGCCGCCACTGTCGGGCGCCTTGCACGTGGCCCGCACCAACGCATTCTTCATGGGTGGCGGCAAGGCCCTGGTCAATGCCTACTACCGCAGCGCCGAAAAGCTCGGCGTGCAGATCCGCTACGAGGCCAAAGTTGAGCGCATCGAAATCGAAAGCGGCCGCTTTGTCGCGGCCCACGTGACCACACCCCAGGGCACCGAGCGTCTGACGGCCAAAACCTGCGTGCTCGCCGCCGGTGGCTTAGAGTCCAACCGCGACTGGCTGCGCGAGGCCTGGGGCCAGAACGAGCGCGGCGAATGGCCGGCCGAAAACTTCCTGATCCGCGGCACCCGCTTCAACCAGGGCACGCTGCTCAAGCATTTGCTGGACGACCACGGCGCCGACCGCATCGGCGACCCAACGCAGGCGCACATGGTGGCGATTGACGCGCGCGCGCCGCTGTATGACGGCGGCATCTGCACCCGCATCGACTGTGTGTCGCTGGGCGTGGTGGTCAACCGCGACGGCCTGCGCTTCTACGACGAAGGCGAAGACTTCTGGCCCAAGCGCTACGCCATCTGGGGCCGCCTGGTGGCCCAGCAACCCGGCCAGATTGGTTACTCCATCATCGACAGCAAGGCTGTGGGCCGCTTCATGCCACCGGTGTTTCCGGGTGTGGTGGCCGACAGCCTGAGTGAACTCGCGCAAAAACTCGGACTGCCAGTCGACACCTTCATGCAGACCCTGAACGACTACAACGCCGCCTGCCGCGAAGGCACGTTTGACCACACCACGCTCGACGACTGCCACACCGAAGGCGTCACCCCCGCCAAGACACACTGGGCGCGCCGCATCGACACCGGACCGTTCTATGCCTACGCGGTACGCCCGGGCGTGACCTTCACCTACCTCGGCCTGAAAACCGACGACACCGCCGCCGTGCGTTTCAACGACACCCCCAGCCCCAACCTGTTTGTGGCCGGCGAGATGATGGCCGGCAATGTGCTGGGCAAGGGCTACACCGCAGGCGTGGGCATGTCGATTGGCACGGCCTTTGGCCGCATTGCGGGCTCCAATGCCGCAAAGGCGGCCAAGGCAGCTATGGAGGTGTCCGCATGAACACGCTCCAAGCCCTCACGCAAGAAGCCAAGGCCTTGGCGAATGGCGAATTGAAAGGCGAACTCACCGCGCCCGAAACCGAAGTCGCCCGCCAGCTGCAGATCTGCAATGCCTGCCGCTACTGCGAAGGCTTTTGTGCCATGTTCCCGGCCATGACGCGACGCCTGGAATTCGGCAAGGCCGACATCCACTTCCTGGCCAACCTCTGCCACAACTGCGGCGCCTGTCTGCACGCTTGCCAATACGCACCGCCGCACGAGTTCATGGTGAACGTGCCGCAGGCCATGGCCACGGTGCGCGGCCAGACCTACGCCGACTACGCCTGGCCTGCCCCCTTGGGCAAGTTGTACCAGCGCAATGGGCTGACGCTGTCGGTGGCGCTGGCGGCGGGTCTGGCGCTGTTCATCTGGCTTGTGGCCGATGCCACGGCAGGCGCCAAGGATTTTTACGCCATCTTCCCGCACAACTTCCTGGTCAGCCTGTTCGCACCAGTGTTCCTCTTCGCGGTACTCGCGCTGGCTTTGGGCGTGCGGCGCTTCTGGCGCGACATCGGCCCAGCCACCACCGGCGCGCCGGTTTCGGCGCCGGCAGCTGCCGAAGCCACTCACGATGTGCTGCGCCTCAAATACCTGGACGGTGGCCACGGCGAAGGCTGCAACAACGAAGACGACGCTTTCACCCTGAGCCGACGCCGGGCGCACCACCTGACCTTTTACGGCTTCATGCTGTGCTTTGCCGCCACCAGCCTGGCCACGGTCTACCACTACGCCTTCGGCTGGCAAGCGCCTTACGACCTGCCCAGCCTGCCCAAGCTGCTGGGTGCGGTGGGCGGCGTGATGCTGTGCATGGGCACGCTGGGCCTGTTCAAGCTCAAGTTGCAGCGCCACCCGCTGCACGGCGACGCAGCGCAAAAGCCCATGGACTACGGCTTCATCGGCCTGCTGTTCCTGATCAGTGCCAGCGGTCTGCTGCTGTGGGCACTGCGCGGCCACGCGCAGATGCCGCTGGCCCTGGCCGTGCACCTGGGCAGCGTGATGGCACTGTTTGCCACCCTGCCCTACAACAAGTTCGCCCACGGCATTTACCGCACGGCTTCGCTGCTGCGCCATGCCGTTGAAAAACGCCAACCGAACCGCCTGGGACTGGGCGGGGACTGAGAGAGAAACCATGCAAAAACGCCACTTCCTTCACGCCACACTCGCACTGGCCGCTGCCGGCCTGGCCCTGAACGCCACCGCCCAGGACTTTCCACCCAAGAAAACCATCACCATGGTGGTCGGCTTTGCCGCAGGCGGCGCCGCCGACACGGGCGCGCGCATCATCGCCAAAAAGCTCGGTGAAAACATCGGCGCCTCGGTCGTGGTGGACAACCGCGCAGGGGCAGGCGGCAACATCGCCCACCAGTACACCGCCCAAGGCCCGAGCGATGGCAGCCTGATCCTGTTCGGATCGGTCGGCCCGCTCACGATTGCGCAGCACATGATGAAGCTGCCCTACGACCCAGTGAAAGACCTCGCCCCCATCACCATGGGTGTGAACTTCCCCAACGTGCTGGTGGTGGGCGCGCACACCGGCATCAAGACCTTCGCCGACTTCGTGGCCTACGCCAAAAAGAACCCCGGCAAGCTGGACTTCGCCTCCACCGGCCCCGGGTCGGCTTCGCATCTGGCGGGCGAACTGCTCAACGACATGGCCAAGATCGACACCGTGCACGTGCCCTACAAGGGCGGCGCTCCGGCCCTGCAGGACCTGCTGGGCGGTCGTGTGGCGGCTTACTACTCCACGCTGTCCACCTCGCTGCCGCACATCGAGACCGGCAAGTTGATCCCGCTGGCCAGCACTGGCAGCCAGCGCCTGACGGCCCTGCCCAAAATCCCGACGATTGCCGAATCGGGCTACCCCGGTTTCTCGGCCACCAACTGGTACGCCTTTGTCGCATCGTCCAAAGTGCCCAAGCCCATCCTGGACCGCTGGAACACCGAACTCGTCAAGGTGCTCAAGTCGCCCGACGTGGTTGAAGCGCTCAACAGCCACGGTCTGACGCCGCAACCCGGCTCTCGCGAGGACCTGGCGAGAACCATGGAAAAGGAAACCGCGACCTGGGGCCGCATCATCCGTGAACGCAAGATCACAGCAGACTGATCACCCCATTGACCACATCGGAGACAAGCCTTGAAACTGTTCACATCCTTCACCCGCCGCAGCCTGCTGGCCAGCGCATTGCTGGTCTTTGCATCGCTGGCTGCACAAGCGGCCGAAATCCGCGTCATCACCTCGGGCGCCTTCACCGAGGCCTACAAGAAGCTGGTGCCGATCTTTGAAGCCGCCTCCGGCCACAAGGTGATCAGTTCGTTTGGCGCCTCCATCGGCAACGCACCGGACTCGATCCCCAGCCGCTTTTCCCGTGGTGAAAAGTTCGATCTGGTCATCCTGTCCGAAGGCGGCCTGGAAGCCCTGATGAAAGACGGCAAGCTGGTGCCCGGCAGCCGGGTCGACTTGGCCCGCTCGCAGATCGGCGCAGCCGTGCGCAAGGGCACGCCCAAGCCCGACATCAGCACCGTCGAGGCACTCAAGCAAACGCTGCTCAACGCCAAGTCGGTGGCCTATTCGGCCAGCGCCAGCGGCACTTACCTCTCGACCGAGATGTTCCCCAAGCTGGGCATCGCCGAGCAGATGCAAAAGACCGCCAAAAAGATCATGAGCGAGCGCGTGGGCGCAGTGGTCGCACGTGGCGAGGCAGAACTGGGTTTTCAGCAGGTGAGCGAGCTGATCTATTTCAAGGAACTCGACTTTGTGGGCACGCTGCCTGAAGCGGTGCAGCAGACCATCTTCTTCTCGTCGGCCCTGGTGCAAGGCACTGCCGAGCCGCAAGCCGCCCAGCAGCTGGTGCGTTTCTTCACTTCACCCGCCGTGGCCGACATCGTGCGGAGCACGGGGCTGGACCCGGCCAGCCGCTGATGCTCAGGCACTGAGCCGCATCAATCCTGGCGGTAGATGCGCGCATGGATGCGCCGGGTGACTTTCCATACCCCCAAAAGCACCAGCGGGATCGACAGTCCAGCCGCCGTTTCAGGGTGCACAGGCACCCCCAGCTGTCCGAGTGCCTTGGCAGCATAGAGCACGAGGCTCACCACGTAATAGCTGATGGCCGCAATCGACAGGCCTTCCACCGTGCTTTGCAAGCGCAGCTGCAGGGCCTGGCCGCGGGTGAGTTTTTCGAGCAGCTGCTGGTTTTGGGTTTCGGTGGCAATGTCCACCCGAGTGCGCAGCAGCGCGCTGGCGCGGGTGATGCGGTCGGACAGTGCCGCCAGGCGCTGCGCCGTGGCCGCCACCGTGGCCATGGCCGGGCCCATGCGGCGTTGCATGAATTCGCCAACGGTCTGCGTGCCATACACCGGACGCTCGCGCAGCTCGAGGATGCGCTCGCGCACCACGGCGTCGTAAGCCCGCGTGGCCGAAAAACGGTAGCCGTGTTCGGCGGTCGCCCGCTCGACGCGAGCGGCCAGCGCCACCAGATCGTCCAGCAGCTCCTGGTCGCTGTCCTGTTTGCCTTCGAGGCGCGCGGCGATGCCGGCCAGCCGGATCTCGGCCTGCGCCAGCTCGGGCGAGAGCTGCTTGGCCACCGGCAAGCCGCGCAGGGCCATCAGACGGTAGGTTTCGAGCTCCAGCACCCGCTGTGAAATGCGTCCGGCGCGGCCCTCGGGGGTGTCGCCGCCGGTGACCACCAGCATGCGCTCGAAACCGTCCTCACCGATCCGGAAGTGGGTCAGCAGGCAGGAGTGCGACTCGCCCTGCACCGTGTTGCCCATGTGCGAGCCGATCACCATGCCCTCGCCCAGCCATTGCTGGGCCTTGCTTAGCATGTCCGGCTCGCCCATGCCCTCGGGCAACATGGCCAGCTGGATGGCCGCCACCGTCTGACCCGAGATGCTGCGCAACCAGTCGATGCCAGTGGCCACATGGCTGAGCAGCTCGGGCAGCGTGCTGCCCCAACCCGCGTGGGCCGGCAGAGGCTGGACGATGGAGTAGCGGGTGAACTCGGTGTGTCGCTCCCACTTGACGGTGTAGCCCTCGCAACGCAAACGCAGGAAATTGCCCTGCAGCTGTGACGGGGTCAAGTCGTCGTGGCCAGGCAGTCGTCTGAGCAATTCACATTCCTGCTCGCGGCCAATGCCCGCATTCAGCACGGCCACGTAGGTGATCAGGGCCGGCAGACGCACCCGCGCCGATGGACGGGCATGCACCTCGTTGTGCAGCTCGCGCCGCAGTGGATCGTCAGGCGGCAGGACGCGGGAGTCGAGTTCGTTCATGGCTGCATTGTCACCGCAGCCGGGCGGGGCGTCCATGCCCGTGTTCAGCCCCAGCGATGCCGGCTCAGCAGCAACCGGTGCCGTCCTTCACACCCAGCTTGCGCAAGATGGTGCCCATCGGGCAGAAGTTAGTGAAGCCGAACTGGAACAGGTTCAGGCCCACGAAAGCGGTGAAAGCCAGGAACCATGGGCTCACAAACACGGGCGAGCCTTCGATGCCCAGCGCCAGCGAGGTCATGATGAACAGGCCAGCGATCACGCGGATGTAACGTTCTACGGTCATTTCATTTCTCCTTGGAAAGTTTGAACGAAGTCATTCCCGCGAAGGCGGGAATCCATGGACCCCGGGTCAAGCCCGGGGTGACATGAGGGGTGCAGAGGGCGATATGAGGTAGTGCGACTTCAGGCATTTTCAAAACGCTTGCGATAGAGCGCGTAATACAGCACCGGGATCACCACCAGCGTGAGCAGGGTGGAGACCAGGATGCCGAAGATGAGCGAGATGGCCAGACCGTTGAAGATCGGGTCGTCGAGGATGAAGAAGGCGCCGATCATGGCGGCCAGGCCGGTCAGGGCGATGGGCTGGGCACGCACCGCAGCGGACTGCACCACCGCGTCCTTGAAGGCCATGCCGGTTTTCACCTGCAGCTCGATGAAATCCACCAGCAAGATGGAGTTGCGCACGATGATGCCGGCGAGCGCGATCATGCCGATCATACTGGTGGCGGTGAACTGCGACTGCAGCAGCGCATGACCCGGCATCACACCGATCATGGTCAGCGGGATCGGCGCCATGATCACCAGCGGCGTCAGGTAGCTGCGGAACTGCGCCACCACCAGCAGGTAGATCAGGATCAGGCCCACACCGTAGGCGGCCCCCATGTCGCGGAAGGTTTCGTAAGTGATCTGCCACTCGCCGTCCCACTTGATGGCGTACTGGCGGTAGGCGTCTTCGGGCTGGCGGATCCAGTATTCACCCAGCTCGCCGGCGTTCGGCAGCTGCGCGTCTTTCAGGTGCGGGCGGATCGCGAACAGGCCGTACAGCGGCGAGTCGAGCTTGCCGGCCATGTCGCCAAACACATAGCTCACGGGCATCAGGTCCTTGGTGAACAGCGGCTTGTCGATCACGCCCTGCTCCACCTGCACCAGCTCGGACAGGGGCACCAGCCTGCCATTGGCCGCACGCATGGGCAAGGCCAGGATGTTGTCCAGACCCACTTGCGAAACCTGCGGCAGCTGCAGGCGCACCGGCACCGGCAGCTTGGATTGCGCATCGTGCAAGTACGCTGCGTCCATGCCCGAGAGCGCGCCGTGCACCGTCTGCGCAATGGCCGACACCGGAATACCCAGCGACTCGGCGCGCTGGCGCCGCACGGTCAGGTGCGCGCGCGGTGCGTCGATCTTGAGCGTGCTGTCGAGCGCCACGATGTCGGGCGTGTCGTCAAAGGCTTTGAGGACGCGAGCGGCGAGTTGCTGGCGACCTGCTTCGTCTGGCCCGTAGACCTCGGCGACCAGCGGGCTCATCACCGGCGGGCCGGGTGGCACCTCGACCACTTTCACACGGGCGTTGTAGCGCGCGCCGATCTTCTCCAGCTCGGGGCGCAGGCGCTGTGCAATCGCATGGCTCTTTTCGCTGCGGTGGTGCTTGTCCACCAGGTTCACCTGCAGGTCGCCCTGCTCGGCGTCGGCGCGCAGGTAATACTGACGCACCAGGCCATTGAAGGTGATCGGGCTGGCGGTGCCGGCATAGCCTTGCAGGTCACGCACTTCCTGTTGCTGCGACAGGTAGGCGCCCATCTCGTGCAGGGCCGAGGCGGTGTTCTCCAGCGGCGTGCCGGCCGGCATTTCCAGCACCACCTGGAATTCGCTCTTGTTGTCGAAGGGCAGCATCTTGAGCACCACCCACTGGACCAGGGTCAGGCCGACCGAGAGCATGAGCGCCAAGACAATGCCCGCGAGCAGCTGCCAGCGTTTGCGGGCGCTGTTCAGGAAGGGCGTAAGGATGCGCGCAAACACCGTCTGCAGCTTGCTGGCCAAACCACTGTGCGCGGCTTCGGTGTGGGCACCGCCGTGTGTCTTCATCAGCTTGAGCGCCAGCCAGGGCGTGACGGTGAACGCGATGGCCAGCGAGATCGCCATACCCAGGCTGGAGTTGATCGGGATCGGGCTCATGTAGGGCCCCATCAAGCCACTCACAAAAGCCATGGGCAGCAGGGCCGCGATCACCGTCAGCGTGGCCAGAATCGTCGGGCCACCGACTTCATCGACCGCCGCAGGAATGATCTCGCGCAAAGGCTTGCCCGGGAAAAGTTGCTGGTGGCGGTGGATGTTCTCCACCACCACGATCGCGTCGTCCACCAGGATGCCAATCGAGAAGATCAGCGCAAACAGGCTCACCCGGTTGAGGGTGAAGCCCCAGGCCCAGCTGGCGAACAGCGTGGCCGTCAGCGTGAGGATCACTGCGCCGCCCACGATCACCGCCTCGCGCCTTCCGAGCGCCAGGCCCACCAGCAGGATCACCGAACCCGTGGCAAACGCGAGTTTCTGGATCAGCTTGTTGGCTTTTTCGGCAGCGGTTTCGCCATAGTCGCGCGTCACGGTGGTGCGGATGTCAGCCGGGATCACCGTGTTGCGCAACACGTCAAGCCGTGCACGCGCAGCCGCAGCCACATCGACCGCGTTCTCGCCTGGCTTCTTGGTCACCGTGAGCGTGACGGCGGGGTACACCTGGCCTGCCTGCACACCCGCGGCCTGTGCATCGGCCGCACCGGGCGTGAACCACACATAGCGCTGCGGCTGCGCGGCGCCCGCTTCCACCTTGGCCACTTCGCGCAGGTAGACCGGCTTGCCGTTGTGCACACCCACCACCAGTCCGGCCACATCTTCGGCCGAGGTCAGGAATTCGCCGGTTTCGACCGTGAGCATCTGCCCTTTGTCGGCCTGCACCACGGCGCCCGAAGGCATGCCGAAGTTGGCGGCAGCGATGGTGGCCTTGAGGGTCAGCAGATCGATGCCGCGTTCGCGCAGGCGCGTCGGGTCGATCGCCACCTGCACCGCACGTCCCGGACCGCCGATGGTCTGGACCTCTCGTGCGCCCTTGACCTGCTTGAGCTCCATCTCCAGCGTGCGGGCCACGCGCTCCAGCTCCAGCGCGGATGCAGCTTCAGCGCTCCACAGCGTCACACCCAGCACCGGCACGTCGTCGATGCCCTTGGGTTTGACGATGGGCGGCAGCGTGCCCAGGTCACGCGGCAGCCAATCCTGGTTGGCGTTGAGTACGTCGTACAGGCGCACCAGCGCCTCGGTTCGCGGCACGCCCACCTTGAACTGCACCGTCAGCACCGCCACGCCGGGTCGCGCCACCGAATAGGTGTGTTCGATGTCCCGGATCTGGCTGAGCACCTGCTCGGCCGGGCGCGCCACCATGTTCTGCACCGTCTGGCTGCTGGCCCCCGGAAAGGGGATCAGCACATTGGCCATGGTCACGTTGATCTGCGGCTCTTCCTCGCGCGGCGTGACCAGCACCGCAAACAAGCCCAGCAGCAGCGCCACCAGCGCCAGCAAAGGTGTGATCGCGTTGGACTGGAAGGCCGCGGCGAGGCGGCCGGAGACGCCCATCTTCTGTTCTGTGGAGGACATGCTCACCTCACTTGGCCGGCTGCGCACCGGCCAGACCGGCCTGGATCGCGTTCACGGCTACCGCGTCACCCGCCTTCAGGCCGGCGAGCACTTCCACGGTGTCGCCATGCTGCGCACCTGCACGCACGGCCTTGAGCACAAAGCCCTTGTCGTTGGCCACGTAGACGCCCGTGAGTTCACCGCGCCGCAGCACCGCCGCCAGCGGCACCAGCATGCGCTGGGCAGAGCCCCCCACAAAACGCACACGCGTTTGTTGGCCTGGCATCATCTGCGCAGCCGCACTCGTCGGCACATCCATCTTCCAGGTCAGGGTCTGGCTGACCGGATCGGCCGCCGTCACGCCCTGTTGTGCAGCCGGTTGCACCCAGGCATCGCCCGCCTGCAATTCGATGCTTTTGGCGGTACGCGCCGTCTGTGCCATCGAGGCGGGCACATGCACCACCACGCGCAAGGGTTGCGGCGCGTACACGGTGGCCACCGGCTTGCCCGGCACGGCCAGATCACCGGCCTGGGCAAGGGTCTCCAGCACATAGCCGTCAAACGGTGCCGTGACCTGGGTGAACGACTGCGCCAGACGCGCCTGCTGCGCCCCGGCGCCGGCACCGGCCCGGGCCGCTTGCGCCGCCTTGAATTGGGATTCGGCCACGTCGAGTGCGGCCTGGCTCACAAAGCCCTGCTGTCGCAGGTCGCGCGTGCGCTGCACATTCGCTTGCGCATTGAGCAGCTCGGCATCGGCCTGCGCCACCTGAGCCTGACCACGGGCCACGCCGGTCTGTGTGTCGCGGTCGTCGATCGTGGCCAGCACCTGCCCGGCGCGCACCTTGTCGCCCACCTTGACCTGCAAGGTGGCCACCCGACCCGTGGCCTGCGCCGACACAGTGGCTTGGCGCACCGCCTCGACCACGCCGTCGATCTCATAGCCGGTGCTCACCCTCTGCGCCCCCACGGTCACAACAGGCACCTGCGGACCCGCCAGGGCACCTGCGCTGACCAGCAGAAGCGCACAAACGTTGAACAGACGAGGGAAAGCAGCCATGGAATTTCTCCTTGGCCGTGATTCTACACAATACCCCTTGGGGTATAAATTCGGCCACAAAAAAAGCCCGCCAATCGTGGATCAGCGGGCCGAGATTGCCGGTTCGGCAGCACTCAGAACGGGATGTCGTCGTCCATGTCGTCGAAACCGCTGGAGGCGGCGGGCTTGCCCGCTGCGGCCGGGGCAGCCGCAGGGCGCTGCGCAGACGCTGCTGGCCGGCTGTAGCCGCCTTCGCTGCCACCGCGCGAATAGCCGCCACCGCCGCCACTCCCGCCCTCACCTCCCATGCCCTGGCGCGAGCCCAGCATCTGCATGGTGTCAGCACGGATGTCGGTGGCGTACTTTTCTACGCCATTCTTGTCGGTGTACTTGCGGGTGCGCAGGCTGCCTTCCACATACACCTGGCTGCCCTTTTTGAGGTACTGGCCAGCGATTTCGGCCAGCTTGCCGAAAAAGCTGATGCTGTGCCACTCGGTGGCTTCTCGCATTTCGCCGCTTTGCTTGTCCTTGTAGCGGTCGGTGGTGGCCACACGGATGCTGGTCACTGCGTCGCCAGACGGCAGGTAGCGGGTTTCGGGATCGGCACCCAGGTTGCCGACGATGATGACTTTGTTGACAGATGCCATGTCTTTTCCTCTTGATGCCCCGATTATGGGGTCTGTGGGGCCACCTGGCCACGACCGGGGGCCCGCATAGGCAAAGCCACCACCCACCACAGCAGCATGGCTGCGGCGCAGCAGGCAAACAGCATCTGGCTGCCCCAGGCCTTGACCAGGCTGCCGCCTACCCAGCCGCCCACAAAGAAGCCCAGCGACTGCAGGGTGTTGAAGACCCCCATGGCGGTGCCGCGCACGGGTGTGGCCGCCATGCGCGAGACCATGCTGGGCTGGGTGGCCTCGAGGATGTTGAAGCCACAGAAAAACGCAAACAGCAGGCCGGACAAGGCCATCAGGCGGGGGGTGCCCGAAGCCACCGACAGCAGGCCAATCTGCACCAGCGCAATCAGCAAGATGGCGGCCAGGAAGACCTGCTTGAGGTAACCGCGTCGCTCCAGAGCGAACATGCCGCCCATGAGCACAAAGGACGCCAGCACCGCAGGCAGGTAGACCTGCCAGTGATCGTCCTTGGACAAGCCCGCCTGCACCAGCAGGGCAGGCACCGCCACCCACATGCCCAGCTGCACCGCATGCAGCACAAACACGCCGAAATTCATGCGCATCAGGCCCGCATGGCGCAGCACATCCACCAGGCGCCCGCGTGGCCCCGGCTGCATGGCAGGCGCGGCAGGTGCACCCCAGATGACCACCGCCACACCCAGCAAGGCCAGCACCCCGGTAATGGCAAACAGCCCGGCCAGGCCAACGGCCGCTGCGAGCACCGGCGCCAGCACCAGAGACAGGGCAAACATCAGGCCGATGCTGGCGCCCACCATGGCCATGGCCTTGGTGCGCACCTCGTCGCGGGTGAGGTCGGCCAGCAAGGCCGTCACCGCCGCTGACACAGCGCCAGCGCCCTGCAGGCTGCGTCCGATCAGCAGCTGGTGCAGGTCGGTCGCGGCTGCGGCCCAGAAGCTGCCCAGGGCAAAGACCAGCAGGCCGAACACGATCACCCGCTTGCGCCCGAAGCGGTCAGACGCCATGCCAAACGGCAGCTGCAGCAGGCCCTGGGTGAGTCCGTAAATGCCCATGGCCAGACCGAGCAGCGCAGGGTCATCGCCCCCTGGATACTTGCGCGCCTCCAGGGCAAACACCGGCAGCACGAGAAACAGGCCCAGCATGCGCAGGGCAAAGATCGATGCCAGCGAGGCGCTGGCGCGCCGCTCCAGAGGCGTCATGGCCGTGGCAGCAGCAGAAAGACGGGCGGAGTCAGACACAGGAGATGCGGTTCAGGGAGTCTGGCAAAGGGTCCGATTGTCCCCGATTGGCTGCTTGGGTTCCCTGGCTTGGCCGCGAAACGGGCCAGCCCCGATAATCAAAGGTTTTGCCGCCGACTGCCCTCCGTGAAGCCTGACACCGCCCTTGAGACCCGAGACCCGGACCCCCGACAGCCGGACACCGACCGCTACCTCGGCTCGGCCCTGCGCCAGGGGCGCATCAGCGTCCGTGGCGCGCGCACGCACAACCTCAAGAACATCGACCTCGACATCCCGCGCGACCAACTGGTGGTCATCACCGGCCTGTCGGGCTCGGGCAAGTCAAGCCTGGCTTTTGACACGCTGTATGCCGAGGGCCAACGCCGTTACGTGGAAAGCCTGTCGGCCTATGCGCGGCAGTTTTTGCAGCTGATGGACAAGCCCGATGTGGACCTGATCGAAGGCCTGTCGCCGGCGATTTCCATCGAGCAAAAGGCCACCAGCCACAACCCGCGCTCGACCGTGGGCACGGTGACCGAGATCCACGACTACCTGCGCCTGCTGTTTGCTCGCGCCGGCACGCCGCACTGCCCCGACCACAACCTGCCGCTGCAGGCACAAACCGTGAGCCAGATGGTGGACGCGGTGATGGCCTTGCCAGAGGACACCAAGCTGATGATCCTGGCGCCGGTGGCGCGCGAGAAAAAAGGCGAGTTCGAAAAACTCTTCGAGCAGATGCAGGCGCTGGGCTATGTGCGCTTTCGCGTGGGCGGCCAGGTGTTCGAGGCCGAAGACCTGCCCGAACTCAAGAAGAACGAAAAGCACGACATTGATGTGGTGATCGACCGGCTCAAGATCCGGTCTGATGCCGTTCGCCCTGAGCCCTCCTCTGCCGTTGACCCTAAGCCCTCATCCTCTGCCGTTGACCCTGAGCCCTCCTCCTCTGCCGTTCGTCCTGAGCTTGTCGAAGGACAATCCCCGGCTTCGACAAGCTCAGCCCGAACGGTGAATGCCCGCGACGCCCTGCGCCAGCGCCTGGCCGAGAGCTTTGAAGCTGCGCTCAACCTCGCTGAGCAGCGCGCCCTGGCCGTCGAGATGGACAGCGGCACCGAGCACCTGTTCAACGCCCGCTTTGCCTGCCCGGTGTGCAACCACTCGATCGCCGAGCTGGAGCCGCGCGTGTTCTCGTTCAACTCGCCGCAAGGCGCCTGCCCGAGCTGCGATGGCATCGGCACCATGGAATTTTTTGACCCGGAGCGGGTGGTCGCCTTCCCGAGCCTGAGCCTGGCCAGCGGTGCCATCAAGGGCTGGGACCGGCGCAACGGCTTTTACTTCAGCATGCTCGAAAGCCTGGCCAAACATTACAAGTTTGACGTTGAGGCGCCCTTTGAAAACCTGCCCCCCGAGGTCCAGCAGGTCATCCTGCACGGTTCGGGCGAGGAGGAAATCAAGTTCAGCTATCGTCTGGAGTCAGGCGCCTCACAGGGCAAAAAGGTCAGCAAGAAGCACCCCTTCGAAGGCATCATCCCCAACATGACGCGGCGCTACCGCGAGACCGATTCGCAGCTGGTGCGCGAAGACCTGGCCCGGTACCGCAGCACCCAGCCCTGCACCGACTGCCACGGCACCCGCCTCAAGCGCGACGCGCGGCATGTGCGCATCGGCGAAGGTGCGCAGGCGCGAGCCATCTACGAAATCAGCCACGTCACGCTGGGCGAGGCGCAAAGCTACTTCAACAGCCTGCAACTCCAGGGCGCCAAGGCCGACATCGCCGACAAGGTGGTGCGCGAGATCGCCTCGCGCCTGAAGTTCCTCAACGACGTGGGCCTGAACTACCTGAGCCTGGACCGCAGCGCCGACACGCTCTCGGGCGGTGAGGCACAGCGCATCCGCCTGGCCAGCCAGATCGGCTCGGGCCTCACGGGCGTGATGTACGTGCTCGACGAGCCCAGCATCGGCCTGCACCAGCGCGACAACGACCGCCTGATCGGCACGCTCAAACACCTGCGCGACATCGGCAACAGCGTGCTGGTGGTCGAGCATGACGAAGACATGATCCGCGTGGCCGACCATGTGATCGACATGGGCCCCGGCGCGGGCGTACACGGCGGCCGCGTCATGGCGCAAGGCACCTGCGAGCAGATCATGGCCGTGCCGGACTCGGTGACTGGCCAGTACATGTCAGGCCGCAAACAGATCGCCATCCCCCAACGCCACCAGCCCGGCAAGGACTGGATCGAGGTGCTGGGCGCCAGCGGCCACAGCCTCAAGAAGGTGAACGTGAAGTTCCCGGTCGGCCTGCTCACCTGCGTGACCGGGGTATCGGGTTCGGGCAAGTCGACGCTGGTCAACGACACGCTGTACGCCGCCGCCGCCCAGCAGATCCACCGCGCCCACGAAGAACCTGCGCCGCACGACGAGATCCTGGGCCTTGAGCACTTCGACAAGGTCATCAACGTCGACCAGTCGCCGATCGGCCGCACACCGCGCAGCAACCCGGCCACCTACACGGGGCTCTTCACCCACATCCGCGAACTGATGGCCGAAGTGCCTGCGGCGCGTGAACGTGGCTACGGGCCGGGCCGCTTCAGTTTCAACGTGAGCGCTTCGTCCGGCGGCGGCCGCTGCGAGGCCTGCCAGGGCGACGGCATGGTCAAGGTGGAGATGCACTTTCTGCCCGATGTGTACGTGCCCTGCGACGTGTGCCACGGCATGCGCTACAACCGCGAAACGCTGGAGATCCAGTACAAGGGCCAGAACATCGCGCAGATCCTGGACATGACGGTCGAGGCCGCCTACGCCTTCTTCAGCGCCGTACCCTCCATTGCGCGCAAGCTCCAGACCCTGCTGGACGTGGGCCTCTCTTACATCCGTCTGGGCCAGAGCGCCACCACGCTCTCGGGCGGCGAGGCGCAGCGCGTCAAGCTCGCGCAGGAACTCTCCAAGCGCGACACCGGCCGCACGCTCTACATCCTCGACGAACCCACCACCGGCCTGCACTTTGCCGACATCGACCTGCTACTCAAGGTCCTGCACCAGCTGCGCGACGCGGGCAACACCATCGTGGTGATCGAGCACAACCTCGACGTCATCAAGACCGCCGACTGGGTGATCGACATGGGCCCCGAAGGCGGTGCGGGTGGCGGCACCGTGGTGGCCGAGGGCACGCCCGAGCAGATCGCCGCGCATCCGGACAGCCACACGGGCCGGTATCTCCAGCGCTTGCTTGAAGGCTGAAAACAGGAAAATGGGTATTTAACCTTGAAATTTCAACGTCATACGTTAAAATTTCAATGATGATTCCTCGCCAAGCTCTGATTCAGCTGAAAGACAAGCTGCGGCAAGCCCCCGCCGTGGTGCTGCTGGGCCCCCGTCAAGTGGGCAAGACCACCCTCGCCCTCGAAGCTGCACGCGATTGGCCTGAGCAGGCCGTTTACCTCGACCTGGAGCGCCCCGCAGACCGACTCAAGCTCGACGATGCCGATGGCTTTCTGCGCATGCAGGGCCACAAGCTGGTCATTCTTGACGAGATCCACCGCATGCCAGGCCTGTTCGAGATCCTGCGCGGCATCATCGACGAGCGACGCCGGGCCGGTCAGCGTTTTGGGCATTTTCTGCTGCTGGGCTCGGCATCGCTGGACCTGATGCAACAAAGCAGTGAAACCCTGGCAGGGCGGGTGGCGTATCTGGAGGTCACGCCGGTGAATGTGCTGGAGCTCGAAGGTCAGGCAGAGAACGCCGATGCGCTGTGGCTGCGTGGCGGCTTTCCCGACAGCCTGCTGGCCGCCACCGATGCCGCCAGCCTGAGCTGGCGTGAGGATTTTGTGCGCAGCTACTTGCAGCGTGACGTGCCCATGTTTGCCCCACGCCTGCCCGCAGAAACCATTGGGCGCTTGTGGACCATGCTCGCGCACCAGCAAGGCGCTTTGCTGCAGCAAAGCCGCCTGGCCAGCGGACTGGGGGTGTCCAGCCCGGCACTGGAGCGCTACATCGATCTGCTGGTGGACTTGCAGCTTGTGCGCCGCCTGCGCCCCTGGAGCGGCAACGTGGGCAAGCGCTTGGTGAAAGCGCCCAAGGTCTATGTGCGCGACAGCGGTCTGGTGCATGGGCTGCTGGGCTTGCGCTCACTCAATGATCTGGTCGGCCATCCGGTGTGCGGCCCAAGCTACGAAGGCTTTTGCATCGAAAACCTGATCGCCGCCGCTGGCACCCAGTGCACCCCTTATGCCTACCGCACCCACGCCGGCGCAGAGATCGACCTGGTGCTCGAAAAGTCCGGCCAGCCCTGGATGGCGGTGGAAATCAAACGCTCGATGACCCCCACGCTGAGCAAAGGCTTTGACATCGCCTGCGACGACCTGGGCATCACAAGGCGCCATGTGGTGTACCCGG
>JACCDG011781277.1_pt1 | contig 32918 bp, 15 predicted proteins | sample 7442471 | NCBI WGS metagenome assembly JACCDG01 (sample SAMN15323444, study PRJNA562643) | freshwater metagenome | isolation source: river surface water | place: USA:Blue River Watershed | collected 2017-08-17 | reverse complement strand
TATTTTTAACATATTGAGGTGAAATAACATCATCTAAAATAACTAAATCTTTAATCATACTCTATAATTTTATCCTTATTTGGTTTTATTTTGTTCTAAAAAACGCTGCCTAAGTATGTTTGAGCCGCCTATTCTGACGTTTATAATGCCATTATAATAGTCATCTGTTTCTAAAACTCTGCGTTCAAACTGTTCTCTTGCCTCTAAATAACTCATTTCTGCCTTGGATTTGCAAAGATAAAGTATTTCTCTGGTGAAATTTTCCGGACCTAATAATTGGACGTCTGCTTGTAGCCTATCAGAAGAACCCCAGTAATCGCGCCAATCGCTTTCTACTACAGACCTTCTTTTAAGTTTTTTGCCTTTGAGTGGTGGTTTAGTGCGTTTGAATTGTGCTAATTTCTTGCCTATGTACTTCTGTCCGGTTTTAAGATTCGTGATGATGTAAACAAAGCCAATGTAGCCTTCTGGAATTTCTTCTAAAGTTTGATTTTGATACGTCCATTGCACTCACTTAATTACCTTGGGAGGTCTTCCCAGCTTGCCTTTTCTGGCTGCCTTGCGTTGTTCTCGTTTTTCTTGTATTTCTACTCGCCTTTTTGATGCTTCGTTACGTATTTCTGAAAGCCAATACCGTGCCTTGATGCCTGCTTCGTCTGAGCCTTTATATTCAAAGCGTTCCTGCCATTTAAAATATTCTTGGAACGCATGTATCATTCTATCATGCGAGTCTGTACTCATGCAACAATCTCAATATCATTGCTGTAACTAGTAAATCCGTTTTCTTTAATAACCTTTAACACGTGATTTACACGACTTGTTAGATCATCTCTGTGCGAAATTAAGAATACATTCTTATCACGCTCACGAGTCATACGTTTTAATACAGCAATACTTGATTCTACACCACTGGCATCCATGCCTGAGTCAACAAGTTCGTCAATAAACAGCAGGTTGATGCTTTGATATAGATTTTCCCACACATCGCGGAATGCCCAACTTAGACTTAGGATCAATCTATTGCGTTCACCGCGACTTAGATTGTCAAAATCTAGATCTTGACCTAGTTGAGTGATAATAACACTTAGATCGTTCTGGAATTCTACAATATGTGGTAGACCGATTTTGTCTAGATAATAGGTCAAACGTTGATTTAAGAATGCTAGATTTTGATCAATAATACGTTTACGTACAAAACTATCTTTGTTAGTTAATAGTTTGTATAAAAATTCTTGATGCTCTTTAACACGAACAAGTTCATTGAGATAATTCCAATCAATTTCCTGTACCGCAGTAGTTTTTAGTTCTGCAATCTGTTCGTCATAGGGGTTTTCTTCTGCAGATTTTACGGTTAGATCTTTTTCTAATCCGTCTACACTGCTTTTATGATTCAGTGCTTCTTCTAAACTACTATAATGTACCTTAGGACAATCTCCTAATGTACCAAGCAAACCTAACGCTTCGTTTAGTGTAGCTAATTCATCTAGATGTTCGTTGATAGATTCTTTACTTTCTTGAACCTGTGTGTTTTTACCGGCAACCATAGTCTCATGTTTGCTGTCATGAATTTCTTGTCCACAGCTATGACACTTATGTTCTGCAAGACTAACAAGTTCACGTTCTAGTTTTTCTAAAACTTTTTGTTCTTTTTCTAATGCCGCAGTCTGCTTTGCAATCATCGAATTTAAGCTATCGATTTCTTTTTTATTCTTGTTCCACTCAACTAAACTACGCTGATTAGCAATTTCTTGATCGATATCAATGTTACTGAGACGATCAATACTCTTTCTAAGGTTCTCTAAACTAGTTTCTTTCTGTTCTTCCCAAAGCTTCTGTTTGCGTTCTAGTGCTTCTATACTTTGTTGAATACGCTCGTTGGATGCTTTCACGGTCTCAATGCGTGTATTTTCAGAAGAAATACTATCTTTTGTCAGTTTAATCTGTTCTTTTAAGTTTTCTGCTTTCTCTGAAAGCTGAGTAATACCTAATAACTGCTCAATGATAGTTCTTTGATCCGCAGCCTTCATGCTTAGGAACGGTTCTGTGTAAGTGTTCAGAGCTACGAGATGCTTAAACATCTCGTGACTCATGCCAAACATGTCTTCGATGGCTTTTTGCGTTTCTCTTGAATCGCCCTGTGACTCATCTAAATCACTGAGTTCCTGTTCTTGACCATTGATTGAAAACTTTAATAGGTTAGGTTTACGTCCACGTTCGATGTGATACTCAACTCCGTCCTTTTCAAAGGTAACCGTGACCAACATACCCTTGGAATTAATTTTGTTGATAAGATTATCACGTTTGATGTTGGTTAGAGCCTGTCCATAAATGCCATAACTAAGCCCATTAATAATAGTTGTCTTACCTGTACCGTTACGAGCACCGCTGTCGTCACCACCTAAGTCTAGATTTTCACCTAGCACTAGGGTTAATTGTCCTTTGTCAAAGTCTATGGCCTGGGTTTGATTGCCCACACTCATAAAATTCTTAACGGTTAGATTTTTAATTTTAATCATAGGTCTTTATAAATGTCCAATAGCAGTGCTTTGTCGTAGCTTTCGCTGTCAATCGCATTAATCTGATTCATAACAATAGTATCAACGCTTTCAAATTCTAAATCAATAGGCACAGCGTTAGATTCTACTTCTACTTTTTCTGGAATCAGCATCAATTCACGCAGATGATACTGCGGCATGAATTGTTCTTTGATAAAATTCGCTTCTTCAAATGTAATAGGCAAGTCAATAGTGACTCGACAATGCATTTTTTCACGCAGTAACTTATCCGGAGTGTCAATGATTTGACTAAGTTTATATGTTCTATATGTAGGCTGTCCTGGCCATGCTTTGTATTCAGGCTTTCCACCCCACTCAAGAATCATCATACCACGCTCATCGTCACCTGCATCAGCATAGTTGTGAGGGAAAGCATTGCCCATGTACACAATATTGCCTGCTTGTTGACGTTTATGGAAATGTCCTGAGAACACATAGTCCTGATGAACAAAATGTCCACGCTGTAACTGACCATGATCAGGCATCTGTACCATGGCATTCATATAAAAGCTAGGTAATTCTAGATGACCAAAGATATACTTGCTCTTGATATTAGGAATTGTCTTCCACTCATCAGCAACTAACCATGGAAGGATAGTAACATCACCTTCTGTAAAGGGATCTCTAATAGGAATCACATTAGGAAACAGACGCATAAATTCCACAGAGTTGATTTCTCTTTTGTCTTTGTAGAATAGATCGTGATTGCCTAGGATGAAGTATACCTTTTCAAAGTTTTTGCTTAGGCGCTCTAAGTTTGAAAGAGTATAGTTCATGGTGCTAACGTCGGTAGTTGAGCGATTGTGGTGCCAATCACCTAGGAAGATTGCAGTTTCGCAACCTTCTGCTTTGGCAGTTTCGCAGAACCAAATCACAAATTCTTCACAATCGTGATTATGTGTTCTACTACCTGACTTTAACCCAAAATGTATGTCTGTAAAACAAGCTACTTTTTTGAATAGATTCATAGATTATAGTTTACAACCTTTAGTTTTGAAGATCAATCCCAATCGTTACCGCCGCCACCGTTATCGGATACTGGTCCCGGAGCATAATTTCCTCCAGTGGCATTTTGGCGTGTCCATGATGGATTCATTCCGTTCATTTCTAGAATGTCGTCTCTAATGTTCTGATTGCGCTTTTCAATGTTGATAATTCTAACGAATGAATTAGTGACAGCAGCAGTATAGTAAGCAAAAGGGTTATCAGACTTGCTCTCATCGAATTGTAGTCCTATTTGAGTTAATTGAAGTATTGCTTGGCCTTTCATTTCATCATTGTAGGTATAACCACGAACGTTACCTCTGGTGGCATAACGATCACAGAGTTTTAGAAACATACGAGCTAAGTTGTTAGTCATTTGTCCGTGTTCTTTACAAAACTCACCTTTCTTGAGATCGCCCTTCCAATGACTCTTGCCTACACAGATTAAATTGTCATTGGCATCAAACTTCCAATGTTGGAAGGGAGGAAAATTTACTTTTTCGTGGCTGTCCGCGGTATTCTTTAAAGTTTTCTTACGCCCAGGAGCCAATGGCACATGTTCAAAAGTCATGACTCTAAAAACCACGTCTTTTTTGTCAATTTTTTTATAATCAATTTCAAAATCTTTGGCAGGTAGTTTTTTACCTCCAGCGATTACAGCAGCTTCGTGAGCTTGTTTTGACTGCCTAGCTGCACGATTTCTTTTGGCTTCTGCTATGGTTCTAACATTGATTTTTTCTAATGTAGGAACAATCAGATCATAATCTGCGTATTCCGGTGCTGTAAACGAACAATAAGTGTTTTTGCTTAGATGTATTTCTTTTAGTAGATCTTTGTTGGTTAGATATTTTATTTTTGGTACGGTCATTAGTTAAAGGTCTCCAATTACTTAATATAATAGCACATTTTGTCAATAATAAATAGACTATATGACAAGGAAATTTGCTCAAAATGTCTTTATCGATTAATCCTATAGCTCAATTAGTATCCTCGGTTTCTGAAGGTATTTCAAGAGCCACAAACGAAGCACAAGCATCATTACCATCGGCTGGCGATACATTCGGAAAACTAAATCTTGATAACAAAGTTAATTCGTTATCCGGGGCATTAGGATCTGGTCTAAATGGCTTATCCGGCAGCGCCAAAGGAGCATTCGGACAACTCAATCCTAATCTTCCAGGTGCTACAGCACTAGGTGGTATAGCAGGTTCTGTTACAAGCACGGTATCTGGTGGCCTTAATAGTTTACAATCAGTTGCTGGTAGTACCAGTAACATCACTGCCGATATTGCGGGTGGTCTAAACAAACTTGCTGGCGGTAGTCTTGCAGGTGGATTGATGAAAGTTGCAGGATCTATTAGTTCGGCAGCAGGTATGCTCAACAATGTACTTAGTCTAAAACGTGGAGCCAACCTTCCATCGGGAGCAGAAGCTTTCATCAAACAAGGAACAGCAATTAAACTTGCACCAGGATCTAAAAATGATTGGCGTGTGAGAATTACCTGTCAATGGAATATTTTTAATTCTCCGTTGTTTGCTTTATTAGACAGAACCGGAGGAGTAGTTTGGCCTTATATGCCAAATATCACAGTATCGACCAAAGCCAATTATACCACATTGGATCCTGTTCACAGCAATTATAGTTTTCAATCTTATAAAAATAGTGTTGTAGATGATATTACAATCTCTGGAGAATTCAGTTGCGAAACAGAAACAGATGCAGCCTATTGGATCGCAGCAACAACATTCTTTAAAACTGCGACAAAGATGTTTTTCGGTCAAGGAGAGTTTGCAGGCAATCCTCCTTTGGTCTGTAACCTAACAGGCTATGGTTCAAGTATATTTGACAAAGTGCCTGTGGTAATTAAATCTTTTAGCGTAGATCTAAAAGATGATGTTAATTATGTTCGTTGTAATACATTTGGAACCAATACTTGGGTTCCGGTAATGAGTACAATTTCTGTTACGGTATCTCCAGTTTACAACAGAGCAAGATTAAGAAAGTTCAGCCTACAGGATTATGCAAGAGGAAAGACTGCAGATCCAGGCGGACCAGGATACTTATAATATGGCAGTCTATGGTAACTCAAGCCCTTGGGCACAGACACCGCAAAATTCACTATACCTCGAATTATTAGACATTCGACCAGTTCCTGCTGAACCAGATGATTTTAGATATGTAATAGAAAATCAATACAGACATCGTCCAGATTTATTGGCTTATGATCTTTATGGAGATCCTAAGTTATGGTGGGTATTTGTACAGCGCAATCTTAGTACAATCAAAGATCCTATCTATGATTTTGAGCCAGGTACAATTATCTATCTTCCTAAGAAATCAAATCTTGAAAAGTTTTTAGGAATATAACATGGCACTTAGAGACCTTGGTAGACCATCGATCGGCCTAAAGCCAGACGGCACATCTCTTTTAGGAACGATCGGTCAAATATCAACCAACATCGGTACCGTTTCTAAGATTACAAATCTTTTACCAGCTAGAGCCACTGACTTTTTAAACAATGGCGTAAGTTCAGTGCTGGCAGATCCTTTAAAGATAATGCCTAATGGTAAAAAAAATCTACCTAGTCTTGTTGCTAATCCCTTAGAACAATTTGCATCTTACACCACTTTGTGGACGATGGCTTGTTTAACTCCGCAACAATTTAATAATCCAAAAAGTTATAGAAATAATACAGCAGAATTAAAAAATGTTGTGTTTGCATCGGCAGGCAGATTTGATGCCCAAAGAACAAAAACATATTTTGGAACTCCTGAATATTTTGTCAATAATTTTCAAATGAATTGTATTGTAGGTACTAATGAAAAGACCGGTAATACCAATGCAATTAAATTTTCATTTGATATCATTGAACCTTATTCTATGGGATTACTCTTACAGAGTTTACAAAATGCCGCAGTAAATGCAGGTTACGTGAATTATCTACAAAAAGCTGTGTATGTTTTAAGAATGGACATACAAGGATACAATGAAGTAGGTCAAGTAATTAAATCTATTAAACCAAAATTTTTCACATTAAAATTAATTAGTGTGAAATTTTCTGTTAATGAAGGCGGAAGTCTTTATAAAGTTGAAGCTATTCCTTATAACCATACAGGATTTTCTGACACAATCAATACCGTGTTTAATGATATTAAAATTTTCGGCGACGAGAAAGGTCAAGGTACGGTAGAAGAATTATTGAATACAGGCAAGGAAAGTTTAGTCGCAGTTTTAAATCGTCATGAGCAAAAATTAGTAGCCGAGAAAAAAATTGGAGAACCTAATCAATACTCTATACAATTTCCTAAACTAAGCAGTGAATGGTATTCTGCCGCAGGTGATCCTCCTAAAAATAATAGAGCTACCGTAGATCCTAACGAAAATGTTATTAATCCTATAACAAAAAGTTTACAGATCTCTCCAGAAGTCACTGCAAATCTTCCTGTAAATGACATAGGAGAAGCTAGTTTAGGATTTGATAAACTCAGTGGCGGTAATCCTTTGTTTAAGAGAGCTGGGGATCAAATAGATCCTAAGACTGGAGTGGTTAAGAGAGACGGAACTACTATTAATCCTAAACTAAGAGCGTTTCATTTCAGCCAGAAACAGACTATTACATCGATAATAAATCAGGTGGTGCTAAGTTCTGACTATGCCAAAAAAGCCATACAAAAAACCACACCAGAAGGTTATATTAAGTGGTTTAAGTTAGATGTTCAGATAGAATTATTAAAACCAGATGCTGTTACTGGCGATTACTCTAAAAAGATTACCTTTAGAGTGGTTCCTTACCTTATACATCAAAGCATTTTTGCAAATCCAAATTCTGCTCCAGTGGGATATAATGCACTAATGACCAAAGTGGTTAAAGAATACAACTATATCTACACAGGACAAAATGTTGATGTATTGAGATTTGACATCAACGTTAACGGATTGTTCTATTCTGGAATTAACCCCAGTCCAGAAAATCAAGCAGCCCAGACCAGAAATCAAGATCAGAAACAGCTAGGTGAACAATTAAATGCCACTACAGAAACTGGACAAGGAGTAGCACCCGGTGCTCAGGCATCTCCTGCCGGTAAAGCTACCGTAGAAAGAGATCCTAAATTATTACAGGGATACAAAGGCGGATCTGGAACAAAATCTACAGAACAGAATGTTGCAGAAAATTTTCAACGTGCTTTTCTTAGCGGAAATAGTGCAGACTTAGTTACCGTTGATTTAGAAATACTAGGAGATCCTTACTGGGTAGTTGACAGCGGTATGGGAAATTATTTTTCGCCTGCACCTGCAGAAACCAGTCAAATTACCGCAGATGGCACAATGAATTACGAATCTGGAAATATCTATGTGTATCTAACATTTAGAACTCCTGCAGACATTAACGAAACTACAGGTTTATATGATTTTTCAGTTGCCGGCAAAGAAAGTCCCTTTGGTGGAATTTATCGAGTTAATCTAGTAGAAAATACTTATGCTGACGGAATGTGGAAACAGAAACTTAAGTTATTAAGAATGCCTGGTCCTCAAGGTCCTGAGCTAGAAAGTAGAATATCTGGCGGCGTTGCATTGCCTGTATCTAAAGAAAATAATAGTGCTACAGAAATTGAAAAAACAGAATCGCCTAAGACATCACCGATTGAAAGCACCACTAAACCAACACCTCCTTCTAATTATAACCCTTATAATGATGCAGGATTTTAAAGGATAAAGAATGGCACAGGTTAGACGACCCTCAGCAGAACGTGAAGGACTTGAAGCACCCTTAGGTGCAAGTATTCAGCTGGCTAGAGTTATTAGTCATTTAGATCCTACCTTCATGGGATCTCTAGAAGTAGAATTATTAAAATCACAGAGTAATACCGCTGGAGAAGATGCTCAGACTTACATTGTAAAATATGCTAGTCCTTTCTTTGGTTATACACCATTTGAATTCATGGGCAAAAATACCGGAGAAAATAGTACCACAGAAGGGTTTAATGATACTCAAAAATCCTACGGTATGTGGATGGTGCCACCAGATATTGGTGTTAACGTTCTTGTGTTATTTGTTGATAATGATCCAAGTCAAGGATATTGGTTTGCCTGTGTACCAGGCAGGAATATTAATCATATGGTTCCGGCGATTGCTGGAACTACCGAAGTATTTTTAGACAAAGCCGACAAAGAAAAATATAATACCAAATTACCGTTGCCCACAGGTGAAATTAATAAACGTATCAACGGTGAACGTCAAGAGATAGATCCTGACAAAATTAAAAAACCAGTACATCCTATGGCAGATGTATTCCTAGATCAAGGACTATTAGAAGACGATATTCGAGGAGTAACAACTACTTCTGCTAGAAGAGAAATACCTAGTGCAGTGTTTGGAATATCTACTCCGGGACCCTTAGATCGAAGAAAAAATGCTAAAAAAGCTGTAATCGGAAAAACAAATAGCCTAACAGAAACCCCAATACCGGTAAGCAGATTAGGAGGAACACAATTTGTCATGGACGATGGCGACGATAGATATCGAAGAGCTCAGCCTGCTAATAAAGGTCCCGTCAAATACATTGATGTACTACTCAGCGAAGTAGTTGGTACGGGAGAAAAAGTCAATGATCTTGGCCAACCAGATATTCCATATAATGAGTATTTTAGAATTCGAACTAGAACAGGTCATCAGATATTAATGCATAATTCTGAAGATTTAATTTATATCGGAAATTCAAAAGGAACTACTTGGATAGAATTGACCAGTAATGGAAAGATAGACATATATGCACAGGATAGTGTTAGCATTCATACTGAAACGGATTTAAACATTCGTGCTGATCGTGATATTAATCTTGAAGCTGGTAGAAATATCAATATGCATGCTGAAACAGGTAAGTGGCATGTTGAAGTTTTTAAAGATATGGAATTTTTAATTAACAACGATGCTAAGTTAACGGTAGGAAAAAATTTAGATATATTAGTGGGTGCATCAACAAAACTATCTACAAATACCGATTTTGATTTAGCCACCGGTGGAGACAATAGATTCAGCGCCGTAGGAGATACCAGTATTGGTAGTGGAGGAGCACATAAAGAAACCGCAGCAACTATCAATATGAATAGTACGGTTAATGCAGACCCGTCTCAGGTAGCAGATTTTGTAAGACCATACGATCTGAGAGATAATCCTGCTACCAGCACTTCTGCCAGCTGGCAAACTAAAAAATACCAGTCTGGTATAGTGAAAAGTTTTATGAAACGTATACCTATGCATGAGCCATGGGCTTTGCATGAAAATCAAGCACCGGATCAGCTAGGACCGGATAACACAGATAGGGATGTATAATTATGGCTGTTAAAATTTATAATCAAAAATCGGTAGCTTCTAATATCGCTTCGGTAGGAGATCAGAATCAAGGAGTTTTTACCTATAAAGGTTTTAGCTCTAAAGAAGCCAGTAGGAATTATAAAATCTATGACATTGATCTTGTTAAACAAGATTTAATGAATCATTTTTATATTCGCAAGGGCGAAAAGCTAGAAAATCCAGAATTCGGTACCGTGATCTGGGATATGCTTTTTGAACAATTTACGGAAGATGTTAAGAATATTATTGCCAAAGATGTAGAAGATATTATTAATTACGACCCACGATTAGTAGTTAACGAAGTACAGATCGATAGCACTGATCAGGGTATTAGAATAGAAGCTAGTGTAACTTATATTCCATTTAACGTTAACGAAAGAATGACTTTTGAGTTCGATAAGAACAATTCAGTGATAAACTAAGCAGTTAATTTTCTGTGGTAAATATTGGTATAGGGATAAAAAATGACCACGACAAGTAGACAAAATAATTTAATTTTAAATCAGGACTGGACTAGAATATACCAGACCTTTAAAAATGCGGATTTTAAATCTTACGATTTTGAAAATCTCCGCAGAGTCATTATCACTTATCTACGTGAAAATTATCCAGAAGATTTTAACGATTATATCGAAAGTTCGGAATATTTGGCTTTAATTGATGCAGTAGCATTTTTAGGACAGAGTCTTGCTTTCCGTGTAGATTTAGCCAGCCGCGAAAATTTTATTGAACTGGCCGAAACTAAAGAAAGTGTATTGCGTCTAGCACGTATGCTTTCTTACAATGCTAAAAGAAACGTTGCTGCTAAAGGTCTTTTAAAGTTTACCACGATAACTACCACCGAAGATGTTGTTGATAGTAATGGTAAAAATCTAGCACAACAGGTTATTACTTGGAACGATCCTACCAACACTAATTGGCTAGAACAATTTTTGTTAATTTTAAACAGCGCCATGGCCGATAACACAGAATTTGGTCGAAGCCAAGGCAATGCTGTGATCCAAGGGATACCTACAGAACAATATAGATTTAGAACAATAGGATCAGACATTCCTATCTTCACATTTTCTAAAACCGTTGCTGCTAGAGGAATGACCTTTGAAGTTATATCAACAACTTTTAAAGGCCAAGAACAAATCTACGAAGAAGCACCAACTCCTGGAAATCAGTTAGGTTTTGTTTATAGAAACGACGGATCGGGACCAGGCAGCCCTAACACCGGATTTTTCTTGATGTTTAAACAAGGTAGTTTAGAACTTGCAGATTTTTCTGTTGAAGTTCCTACCACAAATGAAAAAATTGCAGTTGACGCAAACAATATTAACAACGACGATGTTTGGTTGTTTTCTTTAGCGTCAAATGGCGCACAACAAAACCAATGGACCCAGGTATCGAGCTTAGTTGGAAATAATATCGCCTATAATAGTATAAGTCAAAATATTAGAAATATCTACTCAGTACAGACTAAAGAAAATGATAGAATTGATTTAGTTTTTGCTGATGGTGTTTACGGTAACTTGCCTCAAGGTGCATTTAGAGTCTATTACAGAGTAAGTAACGGGTTGACTTATATCATCTCCCCTAACGAGATGAGAGGCATTAATATCAATGTAACCTATCTTAATAAGTCTGGAGTCGAACATACGTTGACTATTGGAATGGCTTTACAATCTTCTGTAGCCACTTCTACCGCTTCAGAAGGTATAGAAAGTATTAGAGCGAATGCGCCTGCCACTTACTATACACAGAATAGAATGATCACCGGCGAAGATTATAATCTTGCACCGCTATCTAGTTCTCAAAATATTGTAAAGATAAAAGCAGTGAACAGAACATCCAGCGGCATATCAAGAAATTTTGATGTATTAGATGCCAGCGGAAAATATAGTAGTATTAATGTTTTTGCCGATGACGGATATGTTTATAAAGAAGAAAACGAAAAACTTTTAAGTTTTAAATTTGATAACAGAATTGATATTATTAATTTTATCAGACAGAGTGTAGAACCTGTTTTTACCGATCCCGATGTCTATAATTTTTATCTAACAAAATTTGATAGAATTTTATTTACAGATGCTAACACTGTATGGCAATCGATAACCACAGGTACACCTACAGGTTATTTTAAAAACGTTGTTGACAATGCTCTATTAAAAACCGGAGTATATTCTACTAACAGCTTAAAATATCTATCTGCCGGATCTCTAATAAAATTTGTTCCGCCAGAAGGAAAAGCATTTAAGAAAAATCAAATAGTTAATCTTGATCCTACTGATCCAGAACAAACGCTTAGACTTTGGACCAAAGTTGTTAGAATAGTCGGCGACGGAACCAACGCAGGAAGAGGCGTACTGGCCAATGGCCAAGGCCCAGTTACTTTCAGCGATATCATACCAACAGGTGCAGTAGCCAGCAGAATCGTTCCTAAATTTGTCAACGATTTGCCCTCTGCATTAGAAATCGAAATTGTTAACCAAGCATTCCAGGAAGTTAATTTTGGTCTAAGATATGATACAAATGAATCGCAGTGGAAAATTATTTCTTCTACTAATATTGATCTAGTCAGCAATTTTAGCCTAGGTAAGTCGGGCGATACTACTAATTCAAATCTAGATAGTTCCTGGATCATAGCTTTTGTGAAAGAGCCGGATAGATACGTTATTCGAGTACGATATCTAAGTTATATTTTTGGTAGTTTAGAACAGAATAGATTTTATTTTGATTCTGCAGAAAAACAATACAATGATCAATTAGGCAATGTAGTAAAAGATCAGGTATCGGTGTTAGGAATCAATACTACCAAAGATTTTATTAGTCCTTTAAAACAAGATGTTAATTTCGAAATATCTGATTCTATAAAATTTGAAGATGGGTATGAAAGCACAAAAGAAATCAAAGTTTCTTTCTTAGATTCCGACGACGATGGCGTGATTGACAATCCAGAATCTTTTGAAGAAATAGTTGGCACAGATCAAGATCTAAATTATTTGTTTTTCCAAGAAGTTGTTGATCAGTACGGAACAAAAAATTATCAATTACTTGATAATTCCAATAATTTAATTTTGATTAGAGAAAAAGAAACCGTGGTAGATCTTAAAGACACGGCGACGTATCCAGATGGTCAATTGATATATTTCTATGACATTGATTCAAACGTAATTAAAAGAGTCGATCGTGCAACAAATACTCTGGTATTAGAAAGTTCATATAAAGCTAATCTTGGAAGAAGGAATTTAAAATTCCAATATATTCATAATGCCAGCGTCGATCGAAGAATCGATCCTAGTTCAAGTAACATCATCGATCTTTATATGTTAACAAGATCCTATGACGAATCTTTTAGAATATTCCTTTCGGGTGGCACAACAACTGAACCAGAAGCTCCTAGCAGCGATAGCCTTCGAGTAAGTTTTGGTGATAAGCTGTCTTCAATTAAATCTATCAGCGATGAAATAATTTATCATCCTGTGAAGTATAAAGTTTTATTTGGCCGAAGAGCAGATGACAAACTACAGGCAATTTTCAAAGTGGTAAAAAATCCTACTCAGTCTATTAATGACAACGACTTAAAAGTAAGGATAATTAATGCTATCAATCAATTTTTTGATATCAACAATTGGGACTTTGGTGATCGTTTTTATATGAGTGAACTTACAACTTACATATTAAATTCCACAGCCCCTGATCTAAGTAACATTGTAATAATACCTAGACAAAGTTCTCAGGTGTTTGGAAGTCTATTCGAAATACAAAGTTCTCCTGATGAAATCTTAATCAGCGGAGCTACGGTTGACGATGTCGAAATAGTGCCAGCAATTACAGCAGCAGAAGTTCGAGCCAGTACTGGTTCAGTGATAACAACAACATAAAAATATGGCAAATAAATTATATCCAAAGAGCAATTTACCGATACGTAGATCTGTAGAATTACTGCCAGTAGTTTTTCAATCTAGTGCCAATGACAAATTTTTATCCGGGGTATTAGATCCATTAGTACAGCCGGGTGTTCTAGATAAAGTTGTTGGCTATACAGGCAGACGATACGGAAAAACCTATAACGGTAAAGATGTTTATGTTGACACTGACCAAACATTAAGAAGTAGATATCAATTAGAACCTGGTGTAATTTATAGAAACGGTGATAAGATTGATAATTTCTATGATTACATAGATTTTAAAAATCAATTAAGATTTTTCGGAAATACCGACGAACACGATAATAAAATAACCAGCCAAGATCACTATAGCTGGAATCCACCCATTGACTGGGACAAATTTATCAATTATAGAGAATATTATTGGGAGCCTAATGGCCCATTAGCAATTCCTATTTTTGGACAAAGTGCGGCGATTGTTAGCACCTATAAGGTAGGGTTAGGAACAACATTAAATTCTTTTATCTTTACTCCTGACTCATTTACAAATAATCCAACTCTGTTTTTATACAGAGGACAAACATACAAATTTAAAGTTGATGTTCCTGGCGAAAAACTTTTCATCAGAACAAACTACGATACTGGTTCGTTGATTTTCAGACCATATGTAGCATATAGAGCCGGACAATTAGCAGTCTATGATGATAAATTATGGAGAGCAAAAGTTGACATTTTGCCATCTGATGGAAGCTCTATTACCGTCGATAGTCAAGATTGGGAATTTGTAGAAGCGATTTCTACAGGTTCAGCACTGGATTATAACAAAGGTGTAACTAATAACGGTGTTGAAACAGGAACACTGACATTCGAAATTCCCTACGATGCGCCCGATGTTTTATTTTATCAAGGTGCTATCAATCCAGATAGATTTGGTAGAATTGTTATAGCAGACATTGAATCAAATACAAATATAAATGTAGAAAAAGAAATCCTTGGAAAATCTACTTACACATCTAGTAACGGAATAACATTTTCTAATGGCATGATTGTTGAGTTTAGAGGAAATGTTTTTCCTACAAAATACTCCAACGATACATGGTTAGTCGAAGGCGTTGGAAAAGAAATAACTCTAACCAGGTATGTAGATCTTATTGTCCCGGCATTGACCACAGATGTACCGGAAGTATTATTTGACAACGACGGATTTGATAGCCAGCCATTTGACGATGCTAAAACCTATCCAACTTATAAAGACTACATTACTATCGCTAGAGATAGTATTGATAGAAATCCGTGGAGTAGATATAATAGATGGTTCCACAGAAGCGTTTTAGAATATGCCTATAAGTTTAGAGGACAAGATTTTAATGCGGATGAAAATGCAAGGGCCAAGAGACCTATTATTGAATTTAACGCAAACCTACAACTCTTTAATCATGGTTCAGTAGCCAAAGAAACCGTAGACTATATCGATACGTTCACCGATGATGTATTTTCAATAATTGAAGGAAGTGCAGGATATAACATTGATGGAGAACCTATATTTGAAGGCGCTCGAATTCTGTTTACAGCCGATAAGGATACATTAGTAAACAACAGAATATATCAAGTTCAGTTTATTGTACACAAAGGAATAAAACAGATTCATCTAGCTGAGACAGCCGATACTGATTCTATGGCCGGCGAAGGTGTGTTTATTAGACGAGGTCTACAAAACGGTGGACTGATGTATCATTTTAACGGAACTGCATGGATCAAGAGTCAACAAAAAACCAAGGTGCAACAGCCTCCGATGTTTGATGTATATGATGCCGACGGAGTAAGCTATGCAGATCCTCAAACATATCCAGTTAGTACTTTTGTAGGTTCTAAGATTTTAAGTTATCAGGTAGGCAACGGCAGAGTCGACACCGAATTGGGTTTTCAACTCAGTTATCTTAATATCGATAACGTCGGTGACATAGAATTTAATTGGGATTGGGGCACAGACGTTTTCTATTATAGTATAGATCGAGTCCCATATAGCAAAAAAATATCTGTTGGTTATTACAAGATTAATCCTAGAGATCAATACGATAACGGATGGACTAAAACTGCCAAAGAATTTGATCAACCGATTATCGATAGTATTGTTGTCGCAGAAAAGACCAATCAAATTACATTGAATACCTTGAACTGGAAAGACATAACTGACACTACCGGTTTAAAAATAAATTTTTATCTTAACGGAAAAAAGATCAATTCAAATTATGTTAGAAATTTCGGAACATTTACATTTGATCAAACATTCAATATTAATGATGTTGTGTCTGTAAAAATAATCACAGACGTAACCCCAGATCAAGGATATTACGAAATCCCACTGGGACTAGAAAAAAATCCTTTAAATTCTGAATTAACATCTTTCACTTTAGGTCAAGCGATTGATCATGTTTCTACTTCGCTAGAATTCAATGATGAAATAGTAGGAGATATTCCCGGTGTTTCAAACCTAAGAGACATTAATGGATATCAAAGATATGCTAAAAGATTTTTAAAGCATTCCGGTTTAGCTCCAATGGCGCTGTCTTTGCTTTGCGATAAGACACACAATATTATAAAATCAATACAATACGCTAAAAAATCTTATACAGAGTTTAAAAATAACTTTTTATCTAAAGCATTAGAAGCACCTTATAACGATAACGTTGCTGATTTTGTTGACGATATTCTTGCAGACCTAACTAAAACTAAAAATTCTTCAAGCCCATTTTCCGATTCAGATATGATAGGTTGCGGTGCTTATACTCCTATATTGTATACGGTCGAAGATACAGGAATTAAAACTTTTAGTTTAAATCAATCTTTTGGACTCGATTCCTTGAGTAGACGTGCAGTCTATGTTTACCATAATAACAGACATTTAATTAATTCTGTAGAATACGAATTCAATTCGACTTTTGGCTTTGTGACATTATCAATCGATCTACAAGTAGGAGATCAAATAGAAATAAGAGAATATGTATCCACATCGGCCTGCTTTATACCTTCAACACCTACGTCTATGGGATTGTATAAAAAATACACTCCGATGAAATTTGTCGACGACACCTATGTTGAACCAAGAGAAGTAATTCAAGGACATGATGGTAGTATAACATTTACCTTTGGTGATTACAGAGATGATCTATTATTAGAATTAGAATTAAGAATCTACAATAACATCAAAGTAAAATATGATGATACAATATTCGATATTGACAATATTGTTGGTGGTTATTACGGTGTAGGTTTATACACTAAACCTCAATTAGATAAAATTGTAAGCCAAGAATTTTTAAAATGGATACAAAATAGTAATATCAATTATACTTTAAACACCTATTTAGATACAGAAAATAGTTTTACTTATACGTATTCTAATATGGCAGATCCTACTAAAACAATTAATCTGCCCGGTTACTGGAGAGGCGTGTATAAATGGTTCTATGACACAGATAGACCTCATCGATGCCCTTGGGAAATTTTAGGATTTACCGAACAGCCTTCGTGGTGGACCAGCATCTATGGACCAGCTCCATATACAAGAAACAATTTAATTCTCTGGGAAGATATCAGAGATGGTATTATTCGTCAAGGTCCAAGAGCAGGAAAATATGACAGATATGCTAGACCTTCTATATTAAGTCATATTCCTGTTGACGGCGACGGAAAACTATTAAGTCCTTTAGATTCTGGTTTAGCCACAAACTTTTCTTTAATTAATAATAAAGGTCCTTTTGTTCTAGGAGACATTGGTCCGGTTGAATATGCTTGGAGATCTAGTTCCGAATGGCCGTTCGCTGTGATAATGGCCATGTGCTTGATGAAACCATTTGAGTTTATTACAGATTGTTTTGATCTGTCTAAATCTAAAGTAAACAAAATTGGTCAAACCGTACATGCAAACACTGATTTGTTTACCACCATCGGTGATATTAATATACCGACCGAAACAACAGAATTATCGACTGGATTGGTGTTATGGTTAATCAGTTATATTAGATCAAGGGGAATTGATCCTGAGACCATACAAAATAAAATTTCTAATTTAGATGTAGCACTGACAACAAGACTAAGTGGTTTTGTTGATCAGGAACAACAAAAATATCTTTTAGATAGTAAAAATCCTAGTGCTACCAGCAGTAGTATTTTTGTTCCTGCAGAAAACTATGACATTATCTTTAATGTCAGCGCACCGATAGCCAGCGTTTCTTATAGTGGGGTTATTTTAGAGAAAACTGGCGGAGGATGGATTGTCACAGGCTACGATGATATAGAACCGTACTTTAATTATTTCCAACCAATGCCGAATCAGCGTGATCCGTTGTTATCAGTTGGCGGAGTAAGCGAAAGTTTCTTAGATTGGACTACTAATAAAGTTTATAATAATGGTACCCTAGTCAGATACAACAACCTATTTTATAGAGCAATTAAAACTCACGACAGCGGTGGTGCATTTGATCAAACACAATGGAAAAAATTAAATGCAGTTCCAAAAGTTGGTGCTGTAGAAGCTTTCAAACGAAAAACATTTAATACATTGGCATTAAAACAATTAAGCTACGGAACAAAATTATCATCTGTACAAGATGTTGTAGACTTTTTATTAGGATATGAGGCATACCTTAAATCACAAGGTTTTACCTTTGATAGATACGATCCAGAAAATCAGGTCAGCCAAGATTGGACATCATCTTCTAAAGAATTTATGTTCTGGACCAAACATAATTGGTCTGAGGGTTCTATCATAACTTTAAGCCCGTCGGCACAGAGAATAAATGTCAGTGTCCCTGTCGGCGTTGCTGATAATATTTTAGATGGCTTTTATGATTATCAAATTTTAAAGAGCGACGGAAAACCTCTGGCTCCGAGATTTATCGATGTTAACAGAAGTTTTCAAAATCTAACCGTTGAAACCGTAAACACTGCTGAGGGAATTTATTATCTCAAACTATATTATGTTCTTAAAGAACATGTTACGGTATTTGATGACAGAACCGTGTTTAACGATATTATCTATGATAAAACTACTGGATATCGCCAAGAAAGAATTAAGACACAAGGTTATCGAACCGTCGATTGGGATGGTGATTATACCAGTCCAGGTTTCTTATTTGATAATGTTAATATTGAAGTATGGCAACCATTTAAAGATTATAGATTAGGTGATATTGTTGCTTATAAATCTTATAACTGGACTAGTTTAAAAAATCAGTTAGGTACAGAAACATTTGATGAAACCTATTGGAGCAAATTAGATACCACTCCGCAGAAACAACTTATTACTAACTTTGATTATAAAGTTAATGAGTTTTATGATTTCTATGAAGTTGCTTCAGAAGGAATAAGTGAAGATCAAAGAGCACTAGCTCGCCATTCAATCGGATATCAAACAAGAGGTTATCTACAAAATCTTTCAGAGAATCCTATCACTCAATTCCAATTGTATCAAGGATTTATACGTGAAAAGGGAACACCTAACGCTATAACTAAAGTCTTTGACAAGTTAAGTCGTTCAGGTGCCGACAGCATTGTTTTAGATGAGGAATGGGCATTTAGAATTGGTAGATTTGGTGGGTTAGACCAGTTAACTGAAATTGAAATACAATTAATAAAAAATAATTTTAGAATAAATCCACAACCTATATTAGTAGAATCTTCTACTCCTAATGGGGAAGTTGATCAGTACTATAGAATTTCTGGTGCAGATTTTACTATCTCACCGATTCCGTATTCTCCAGATATAAACCCTGTGGCTCTAGATGTTGAACTTCCACAATCTGCCGGATATGTAAAACTTGATCAAATAGATCATACGATATCTACTAAAGAAGATTTAGTTTCTTTAGACATTAACATCGTAAATGAAAATCATCATATTTGGCTTACATTTGATAGTACCGAATGGTCTGTATATAGACTAAACGAAAATTTATCTTTGGTAGTTACAGAGTTAATTAGAACCAACGATACTACGGTTCAAATAATTTTAAATCGACCACATGTTTTAGAAGTTGATCAGTATATCGGACTTAGAAACATTTTAAATCTTACAGGATTCTTTAAGATAGTCAGCGTGACTAATAACTCTATCAGCGTTACGGTTAATGCAGATATTCAAGATCCTGAACTCGATACCAGCACTATTACCTGTGTTCATCTTTTAACACAATGTAGATTTTCAAAATATGAAAATATCGACGATCAAGCTGCTGCATTATTAAAAAATGGTGCAAAGATATTTGTTGATAATAACGGTGACAACCTATGGGAAATTGTTGAAAAGAAAAAACAATTTACATCTAAGCAGCTCAGCGACTACGGAGTTATTGATCCTCTAGGAACAGGAACCAAGGTAGTATATGACAGCAGCAACAAACATATTTTAGCCAGCATACCAAGTTCTGGTTACGTGATGTGTTATGTAGAAGGTCCTAGAGGGCTAGTGCTTAAACAAATAATCGGACCTCCGGATATTTTTGCTACAAGACTTGGTAAGTCCTTTGGACAAAAAATGGCAGTCAGCCCAGACGGTCGCTATCTTGTTATAGGAGCTCCCTTAGCCAGCGATATTCCTAGTAGATACACAGGAGTTTGGGAACCATCTAAGAATTATTTTATTGATGATATTGTTTTATATGCTGGCAGACTATGGCGTGCCAAAAATGCTACATTCTCTGATGGTTCTACAGAATTAGCAGTCAACGATGATAATTGGGAATTAGCAACCAATATACCTGCAACTTCTGTTAATACTGGTCTTGGATTTAGAGAACAAGGAGTTATTGTTATCTATGAATACAAAAATGGTAGATATGATGTAGACGAAACATATATCAGTCCTCGTCCGACCGATCTAGAAAACTTTGGTTCTGAAATTACCATTGGAGTTGATAACGGTGTTTATTATCTAGCAGTATCGGCTATTGGTTCTTATAATAATACTGGTAGAGTCTACTTATATTCTAACTCGGGTCAAGGTTGGAATCATCTTGAAAATCCTAGTTATAGAGGAATATATAATCCTGGAGAATCTTATAATACAGGTGATATAGTATGGCAAGCTAGCCAAGATCCTATCGCAGAAGGAGTCAAAGGAAATCTATGGCAGGCCATAGACGGATCAACCAGCGACGGTAGTACAATAACCATTGATTCTACAAACTGGCTCAAAGTCAGTGGTGTTTCTACTAATTGTTCTTTACCAACAAACATTGCTCTTGAGGATGACGGCTCAACATTAGAATTTGCTTATACAGGCGCATTAAGCAATATGCAAATCGCTGAAATAATCAAACAGGGAGATCAGTTTGGTTTCAGCATGGCAATGAATAAAGATGCTAGTATTTTAGTCATAGGATCCCCATACAGCGATGGACAATATTTTTCTAACTATCGAGGCATCTGGAGACCGGATGTAGAATATGTAGAAGGAGAAGTAGTTAAAAAAGCATTGACTGAATCTCCGAGCACTTACATATATTACAAACTACAAGATGTTGTATACGGTCCGGATTCTACTCTAAGAAGTCAAGGAGAGGATCCTTCAGATAGTCCTCACTGGGTAGAAGTTAGTGATAGCACAACCGATCCTTCTGGAAAGATATTTGTTTACAAGAGATCTGCCAGCGGCGTGTATGAACTAAAACAAATGATCAATTCTGGTTCATTACCATCCTTTATTGATGCTGATTCGGGAATAACAATTACAACCGGTGACGAGTTTGGATTTGCCTTAGATATAGACTTATCTGGTGATACCCTGGTTGTTTCTAGTCCCAAATCAGATATTGGTCTACAAGATCAAGGATCAGTTTATGTATTGTTTAGAGATACATCAGTAGATTTAGAATATAGACTAGTTCAAAAATTAGAAAGCTTCGAACAATATCCAGATGAATATTTTGGTTATAGTGTTTCTATTAGCCCAGATAGATCAAACATCGTAGTAGGAGCAAGAAATTCTATCACTCCTTTACCGATATATTTTGATATGTTCAGCGGGACAACTTTTGACAATGCTAGAACAACTTTCTATCAAGAGCAAGGATACACAGGAGCAGTTTATGTGTTTGATAGAAAAGATCAAAGATATCTGTTAACAGAAAAATTAGAAGATATATTATCACCAGCAGAATCGTTTGGTCATAGCGTTGATTGTTTTGGATCTATAATTGTTGTAGGATCCCCAGATTATCGAGCACCCCAATCGACAGATTTAGAAACAGCCTATACTGGACCGGCTATTGGTATTGTTAGACAATTTAAAAAATCAGAATCGGTATCGTCTTGGGAAGTTCTTTCTCAGCAACAGCCTTTAGTAGATATAAGAAAGATTCGCAGCATAGAATTATACGACAATGTTAATAATTTTAAAATACAAGACATTGATTTTATCGATCCTGTTAAAGGAAAAATTTTAAACGTTGCAGAAAGAGAAATTAAATTTAAAACTCCATATGACCCAGCAGTTTATACCATTGGGACAGAGGACCAAGTAGTTGATTCATCAATTAACTGGTTAGAAAAAAATGTTGGCAAGTTATGGTGGAATACCGGAACAGCCAAATGGTTATACTATGAACAAGGCGACATAGCTTATAGAAAAGGTAATTGGAATCAGTTGGCCAGCGGGTCTAGTATCGATGTTTGTGAATGGGTTGAAACACCATTGCTACCATCTGAATGGGCTGCCATCGCTGACACTAATGAAGGTATCGCAGTAGGCATATCGGGACAACCTTTATATCCTAATGACGATGTTTACTCTTTCAAACAAACAATAAGCGAATCAACAGGCCTAGTTTCTCAAACACTATATTACTACTGGATTAGAAACAAAGCAGTAACTCCTGCAAACATGCCAGATAGGGTAAGATCTGCCAGCGAGGTAGCTGCACTTATTTCAAATCCTATAGGATCTGGAATAGCATTTTTGTCAATGATAGAATCTAACAAATTTATAGCTCATAATTTTGATTCTATTCTTTCTGAAGATACTGCATTATTAAACATACAATATCGAAATAATTTCAAGAAGCTAAATTCAATACACAATGAATATCAGTTGTTAACTGAAGGTGTTGCAGATAGTTTACCTTCCGAGAAATTAGAAAATAAATGGATCGATAGTCTTGTAGGTTCTGACAGACAGGGTAATAGAGTTCCTGACACCAAACTACCTGCAAAACAAAAATATGGTATTGAATACAGACCTCGTCAAAGTATGTTTGTCGATCGTATTCCTATTTTAAGAACGGTGGTTGAAAATATCAATACAATATTCAAAAAAGAAGCTTTTGCAGATACTATAGATTTTAGATATTTGAATCTAGTCGATCAACCGCCAGCTGAAGTATTAAATCTATATGACGTTGCAATTGATAATCTTGATGATCTAGCAACGGTTGGAACAACAAGAACCAAGCAGGCAATTCTTAGAGCTAATATTGTAGAAGGTGAATTAGATACTGTTGATATCCTAGATCCAGGATTCGGATATAGGGTAACTCCGTTTGTAGTATTAGATGGGGACGGCGTTGGAGCCAAGGTCGAGATTACGTTGGATAATCAAGGACGTGTAGCTACTGCCAAAGTAATTAATAGAGGCAGACGCTATAGTTCTTTATTGGCTGCCGTTCGCTATTTTTCAGTATTGGTAAGAAGCGACTCTACGGTTAATAATTTCTGGAGCATATATGCTTGGGACAATATCAGAAAAGTTTTCTTTAGAAGTCAATCTCAAGCATTTGATACCACACGCTATTGGAGTTATGTCGATTGGTGGAAAGAAGGATATGGAATAACTTCAAGAATAGTAAAAGAAGTTAGTTCAATTACAGAAAACTTCTCTTATAATTTAAAAATTGGTGACCTATTAAGAATTAAAGAATATGCCAATGGTGGCTGGGCAGTATTTGAAAGAATTGCAGACGTTGGCGAAACCTTCTTAGATCAATATAGTTTAGTAGGTAGACAAAACGGAACTATCGAATTAAGCAGAACACTTTGGGATACAACAGTTACTGGCATTGGTTTTGACAATACACAGGCATTTGATTCTGTAGGATACGATATAGAAAATGCCAATGAACTAAGAAATATTCTGAAAGCTGTTAAAGAAGATGTATTTGTTGGTGATTATGCAGTTGAGTGGAATCAATTGTTCTTTACATGTGTTAGATATGTGTTCGCCGAGCAGCAATATGTAGATTGGGCATTTAAGACTAGTTTCTTGAATGCTACTCATAATGTAGGTTCCTTTGAACAAAAATTAAATTATAAAAATGATAATCTAGAAAATTATCAAGACTACATTAATGAAGTGAAGCCTTATAGAACCACCGTTAGAGAGTATATCAGTAAGTACGATTCGGTAGAACCATACGGTGCTGCTACAACTGACTTTGATCTTCCGGCAACATATTCTTCTGTAGACGGAAAAATAGTTCCGATAACACTAAGCAGACCTGAAACTCAAAAATATCCTTGGAAGTGGTGGGCAGATAATAACGGCTACTCAATAGTTGATATTCGTGTCTACGATCAAGGAGAAAGATATAGTACCGTTCCTAAGGTTCTTATAGAAGGAGACGGTACCGGAGCCACAGCGCAGGCATATATTTCTAACGGTAAAGTTTCTGGTATAAGATTATTGACTTCTGGTTCTGGTTATACATCAGCGCCTACAATAACATTAGTTGGTGGAAATCCTGGCGATGCTAGAAATGCCAAGGCTGTGGCTATACTTGGTGATTCAAAAGTAAGAACTATGGATATTACTCTAAAATATGATAGAGTTAATAAACAAGGAATTTATACTAATTTCAACCAAGAACAAACATTCACAGCCAATGGGTTGACTTCGGTATTTGAATTAAACTATGCCCCTACCAGAGATAAAAATAAAATTAAAATTATAAAGAATGGTCAGGTAATTTTAAGTAGTGAATATTCTATTAGTTTATATTATTCTTCTATAGATGGATATTCTATCTTAAAAGGTAAAATAGTATTCAATCAACCACCAATAGCTGGAGATAGTATTACAGTTACCTATGAAAAGAATGATGAGTTATTAGATGCTGTAAACAGAATTGAAAAGTATTATAATCCTTCAGCCGGAATGAAAGGTAAAGAACTTAATCAATTAATGACAGGTATTGATTTCGGTGGTGTACAAATCCAAGGTACGACCTTTGAAGTTACTGGCGGATGGGACGCTTTACCTTGGTTCACTGACAACTGGGATAGTGTTGAATCTAGTTCTGACTATTATGTAGTAGTAGATTTGCCGATAATAGACGGCAGTACAATACCGAGCGAATATGCGGTTACCCTACCTTTCATACCTGAAGAAGGTCAGCAAATCACGGTATACCTAAAGAGAGTCACCGGAGTTCGAACTCGATCTATAGACACAGAAGGTCCAGATACAGCACCTAGAATTGTATTAAATGAAAGTAATACCGGAGTAACAACGATTAGAATCGATGATCCTAATTATACTGATCAGTGGGATTCTGCATCACCGATTAATCCTAATGCTCAAATGCCCACTATCGTAGGAGACGGAGTTACACGAGTTATTAATATTGGTCAGTATATCGAATTGCAGAACGGAGATATTTTAATATTCCGTCCAATCGACAGCGACGGTTCTGTAACAATTACAGATCCAAATCTATTAGACACAAGATTGTCTGGCGGTACATTATCTGCTATGAGCGGTGCCTATGCTACTGCTACAGGAGCCACAGCGGAAGAGATATCAATTACCGGTGGAAAATTTATAGAACCAGACCATGTACCTGCCCCTGAAGAAAACATTCCAGGACAAGTACTAGACAGCGTTAGTATTAAAGTTTTCCATAATACCGTATCTGGAGCAGCACCTTTGCAGTCTAAGATAAAAACCAGCAACGGTACTGATGTAGTTTATCAGATAGGACAGAGGATTTTAGAAAATAGTTCTGTAATAGTATACGTTGATAAAATTAAACAGACATTCGGTGTGGATTATAATTTAGATTTAATTAATTATAACGTTGAATTTATATCTATTCCACCAGTTGGTTCTGTAGTTGAAATTTTATCAATAGGTATCGGCGGTCTTGAAATTTTAGATTATCAAGAATTCACTGCTGACGGCGAAACAGCTTTATTTTTAACCAATGCAAATTATATTGATACTACTTCGATATTTGTAACACTTAACGGAGAATCGATAGATGTCGGATTTAAAAACAGCACAGAAGTTGTTGGAACCGTAGGAAAAACATTAATAGAATTTCCGTTTACTCCATCCAACACCAGTGTTATTAAAATTGTCTGTCTAAAATCTAGTTTTGACACAGACTCCGGCGGAGTTTCGATAGTTAGAGTAAACACTCAAACTTTAGAATTTGAAGGCAGTACCAGAAGCTTCGACATAGAGAATTTTGTAGATTTGTCTAGAGGATCTGCAATATCTTCAATGATAGTTGAAGCCAACGGTCAAGCACTACAGGGAGTTGACACAACTTACTTTGAATTTGATGGCATTACAAATCAATTTACGCTAGGTGTTGATCCAGAAGAGCCTGCTGGTTCTATTCTGCCTGAAAATCTAAAAGTATTTGTTAACGACCAATTGAAAACATTTATTCAAGATTATGTTTATGACGGAACTACAAAAATTTTAACAATCAATTTTGATCAATTGGCTTTAGGTGATATTGTTAAAATTGAAAATAATTATAGAGCAGAATACAGCATTGTTGGAAACAATTTAGTTATTGATAGTTCTATACCTCTGTCATCAACTAATGAAACAGACAATGACCTTATAGAAATCACATGGTTCTCAGAGTATCCATCGATGAGAATTATAACAGACGAATATACTGGAGGTAAAGTTAATTATAAACTTTCTGGTACTCCTATATCAGTTAGCTATGTTTGGGTTTACAAGAATGGTATTCGATTAACTCAAGATATTGATTATTATATCGCTTTACCTAGAGGAGTGATCTATCTAACAGAGGATACTTTATCTACAGATAAGATTAAGATTGTACAATTCGGTGCAAATATCTTTAGATTACCTAGTGCGTTTGAAATTCAAAAAGATATGTTGAATTTTTATCACTTCAAGAGATTCTCTAAAGGTCAGGTAAAACTAACTAAAGATTTAACCTACTACGATACTGAAATTCATGTATCTGATGCCAGCATGTTAGCTGATCCTATAAGATCAAGAAATATTCCAGGAATAGTCTATATAAACAACGAAAAGATTGAATATATGATCAAGACAGGAAATGTTTTGAGCCAATTAAGAAGAGGCACTTATGGTACTTCTATTGGAGAACTATATCAATCAGGTACAGATGTTGTTGATGTAGGACCACAGGAAACTATACCGTATAACGAAACACAAGAAAGAGAAGATTTTGTCAGCGATGGTAGTACACTATTAGTTGGACCTCTTTCTTTCGTTCCTCAACAAGGAGAAAGAACCAATTGGTACAAAACAACTATTCCAGCAACATATGGCCCTTGCGATCAAATAGAAGTATTTGCTTCTGGTAGAAGATTGCGCAAGGATCCTATAGATGTTTATCAAGAAGAAAAAGGTGCAACAAGCCCAAGTGCTGATATCAAAATAGAAGCAGAATTTGCGGTAAATGGCATAGATAACTATCTACGCTTAACAGAACCATTGCCTGCAGGCACACGCATTACAGTAATTAAAAGAATGGGCAAATCTTGGTACGATAGAGGACTAACTACAGCAACAAGCGGAGCGTCTCTCTTAGAAAATGACACAGCGATAGCTAAATTCATAGCTCAAAAGTCGACAAGTTTACCTGAATAAATACATGATGATGGAGTCAAAAGAAAACAAAATGCCAGAAAATCAAGAGACAAATACCCAGAATAAAGCTGCTCGCCCCAACGAAGTGGGCGGATTTCATTTTGAAGGTCACATAAAGATCTTTGATCCTGAAACCAAAGAAGTGTTTATAGATAAAAGAAACGCTATCCACTATGAAAATATGTCAGTGGCTATGGTAAACTCTTTGTCCAACCAAGGAAAAGGCACAGTTTATCAAATGGTGTTTGGCACCGGCGGAACTATTGTTGATCCCACAGGACTGATTACTTATTTGACTCCAAACACTATAGGTGTAAGTTCTAGTTTATATAATCAAACTTATTCTAAAGTTGTAGATCAAAATGCTACTGAAAACGTTGACCCGGTCAGAAACAAGATGGAAATTCGTCATATCAGCGGAGCAACCTATAGTGATATTTTAATTAGTTGTTTGCTTGATTACGGTGAAATACCTGATCAAGAAGCGTTTGATAATTCGGTCGATCTAAGCGGTAATTTTGTATTTGATGAACTAGGACTAAAAAGCTATGATCCTAACGGTGAAGGTAGATTGTTGACTCATGTTATTTTCCATCCTGTACAAAAATCTTTAAACAGATTATTACAGATCGATTATACGATCCGTATACAGAGCTTAACCGGTTTCACAGAGGTATAATAAATGCCATATACAGTCAATTTCACAGATAAAGAAAACAAAACTCCTATTACTGTATTTGATAATACTTCAAACACAGACACAAGTCTAAAATTTCCTGGACGTAATGTCACTGGTTATGGTCAAATTATTGCAGAAAACTTTTTAGCACTTTTAGAAAATTTTGCATCAGCCAACGAACCCGTTAATCCAATTGAAGGACAATTGTGGTACGACAGCGTTAATGGTGTTCTACAGATATGGGATAATACTTCTTGGAAAGCAGCATCTGGTGTACAGAAAGGACCATCAGAGCCCGCTATTCCTACCAGTAAGGTGGGTGAGCTTTGGATCGATACTGCAAATCAACAATTGCGTATCTTTACTGGAACTCGATGGATCTTGGTAGGTCCTACAGAAAGCTCCATAGACGGTCTGCGTTATGGCCCGTCAGTTGAAAAAATTCCTGACAGCGATAACATCGATAGATATGTTCTTGTTTTATATCTTGCTGACATTCCTGTTGCTATTGTTTCTAAAGATAGCTTTACTCCGAAAGTTTCAATTTCTGGTTATGGTTTTATAAGATCCGGAATTAATATTGCAGATCCACAGACAACTGCCGAAATAGAAAAATTTGCCGGCGGATTTTTACCAAAGCTATTTGGAACAGCAGCCAATGCCGATGCCTTGAACGTAGCTGGAGTTGAGGTCCCGGCAGGAAGATTCTTAAGATCAGATACGATCAATACCACAGACTTCGGTCTAAACGTTAGAAATAATTCGGGTATTACACTGGGTGTTGATGGAACTTTTAATATTTCTAACACAGCTACCGCAGCTAAACTTTATAACTCTGCTGCAGGTAGTTCTTTAGATTTACAAACTAATAGAAACGGAATTCCTGCAACAATTTTACGTGTTATTGAAAACAGAGTTGGCATTAACAAAGCCAGTCCCGACCAAGAACTAGACGTTGATGGTAATATTGGTGTCAGCGGTTCATTGATAGTAACGAACATCACTGCCAGTACTAATTTAAACAATGGTAGTATTAGGACACTAGGCGGTGTTGCGATAACAAAAAATCTATTAGTTGGCGACGGAATTGATGTCACAGGTGCTTTACAGACTAACAATGTACAGCCTAAATCAACAGATTTATACGAAAGCGGCACAGAAGACAAACGTTGGAAAGCGGTCCATGCAAAAACAATTGTAGCTGAAACTATTCAAGGAATTCTAGAAGGTAACATCAGCGGAAATGCAAACACAGCTACCCATTTAAAAAATGTTACCACATTCCAGATCACCGGCGCAGTATCAAGTCCACCAATTCAATTTGATGGTCAGGTAGGCAGTTTTAATAAAACATTTGAAACTACCTTTACCGCAGCCCTAGTATCTGGAAACCCCGAACCGTTTCCTAATAGATCCAAGAAAAACGATTATCTAATAGTTTATAGACCATCAGATGCTACTTCAACAAGTACTACATCCGGTCTATACAAAATGACCAGAGATGCACTTGTTGGTGACCTAGGAGTTCCGATCGGAACGATCTTGCCATACACTGGCGCAAATGCACCCTATGGATATTTGTTCTGCGATGGATCCGAAGTTGAAAGAACCAAATATTCAGATCTCTATGACGTTATCGGTACAATATACAACGGTACCGCACCATTAGTAGGTGCTAATACTTTTAGACTTCCCGACCTTAGAGGTAGATTCCCTCTAGGTAAGGATAATATGGATAATGCTCAGGCTATCCCAGTTGCCACTGGTGGCTATGTTGATGCTGGTGGAGGAACTGCTGGTAGAGTAGCAGACGTTAAGGCACAGATCTTAGGCGGCGATGCAGGACAAAGCTCAGTTACATTAACACTGGCCAATCTTCCAGAACATAGTCACAACTTAAGATCAGCTCGACAAGATTATGCAGCGATCGCAGTTACAACAACTATCGACCCCGATGCAACTACAGGATTAGGTCCTACTGCACCTGGTCAGGCACAATATTTGAAAGATTCAGGCGGAATCAATAAACCAGCAGCAACTACTTTGAGTACGCCTGTTGGTATTATGAATCCGTATCTAACAATTAACTACATTATCAGATCCGGACCACCGGCATTCTAAACGGAAATAGAACATGGCATATCAGATTAACAAAACAGACGGAACAATAGTATCAACGGTGGCCGACGGTCAGATTGATCAATTGTCTACCGATTTAACTTTAATTGGAAAAAATTATAGTGGTTTTGGTGAAGCATTAAATGAAAATTTTATCAAGATATTAGAAAATTTTTCCAATACTTCTCCGCCAACAAATCCTATAAGAGGTCAAGTTTGGTTTGATGTTAGAGATCTTAAATTAAAAGTTTACAACGGAATAGAGTTTGTTCCAGTAGGTTCTGCTACAATTTCAAATACACAGCCAGAAACACTGGCCATCGGTGACCTATGGTTTGATGATGTCGACGGTCAGCTTTATTTCTTTGACGGGGTGAATCCTATCCTACTAGGACCAGCTTATTCAGCCACCCAGAGCTTAAGCGGATTAAAAGTTGAAAGTATTCTTGATACACTTAATCAAACTAAAGTTATTACAAGTTTATATAACAACGGTATACTATTAGGTATATTTGCCAAAGACAGCTTTACTCCTAAAAATCAAATTATAGGATTTAGTGGAAACATTCAACCAGGATTTAATGCAGGAACTCTAGCAGGATTTAAATTTAATGTTACCTGTACTAATTCAGAACAGCTAGGCGGAGCAGTAGCAACTACCTATGTTCGTAAGGATTCATCAAACATTATTAACGGACAAGTTCGTATCACTGCAGACTTGGCCAGTGGTGGTCTAGTAGTAGGTTCGGCCGGTCAGGCCAACATATTCGTTGTTAATAGTGACGTATTTTTCTCAAATGCGGCTTCTGATAAAAATATTACCTTTGGCGTTATTAAAGGTGTAACACAAGAAGATGCTATCATTATTAATTCCGCTGCTAGAGAAATTGATTTATACGGAGACTATCCGGCAAGTTTAGTTAAAATTGGTGGTAATTTAACAATTGTTGGTGACCTAACAGTTGAAGGAACTACCACAACTATTAATACTTCCAACGTCACCGTTGAAGATAAAAATATTACCATAGCAAACGTACCTAGTCCTAATGATGGAACAGCCGACGGTGCTGGTATTACTATTAAAGGAAGCACAGACAAGACTATTGCTTACTCACAGGCAGACAACTGGTTAGATATTTCTGAAAGTCTAAATCTAGCTTCAGGAAAAGCATTATATATTGGCGATACATTAGTTATAAATGGAAATAGTTTAGGTTCAGCGATTACTAGTATTCCAGGAGTAACTTCTTTCGGTACACAAAATACCATCAACGTCGGACCTGGAATTCCACCTACCGCTCAGATGAGATTAGAAACTAATGGCACAAGCGGTAATCCAAGAATTAGTACAGTTAGTTCAAATCTAGATTTAGAATTAGCACCGGACGGAACAGGAAACGTAGCACTTATTGGCAGTCCAAAGATTACTGGTATGGCTGATCCAACGCAAGACCAAGATGCTACTACAAAATATTATGTTGATCAGAAGATGGAAACTAGAGATCTTATGTTCAGCATAGATCTATCAGACGGTAAACCTAATTCTTATATTGTTAATAACATTTTAAATGGACCCGGAGGTCCAGCACCATTATATCCAGATCAAGGATTAGCAGAAGATATTGTTACAGCCACAGCTAGAAATAGAACTCCTCAGTATAGAGATGGTACTGTAGCGAGAATTCTTTGTACGATTCTCAGCAACTCTACAACATCTTTGGATATCAATCCATTGAAATCAGAAACAGCTTCACCATTCTTAACTGATTTGCTAGGAAGTACATCTCCGGCGTTAACTACGGTATCGTTCAGTCCTGCAACTATTAGTCCTGCTAGTGTTTCTGCGATTAGAATTATTAAAACTTTCCAAATTGTTTCTGGATCTTGGCAGTGGCAATCAGATACAATTTTACCACCATAATGAAATTAGGAGCGGCATAAATGGCCTATACAATCAACAAATACAATGGAGAAACATTAGTAGTACTCGACGATGGTACTATCGATACCTCCACCAGCTTAGGTCTTGTAGGTAGAAATTATGTTGGTTACGGCGAAACTCAGAATGAAAATTTTATATATCTATTAGAAAATTTTGCTAACGATAAGCCGCCAACAAGACCGTTAAAAGGACAAATTTGGTTTAATACTGATGAAAATTCAGCTTATATCTACGATGGTACCTCTTGGGGAATTATAGGTGCTGCGGTTACATCAGATACTGCCCCTGAGAATCCTAACATTGGTACCTTATGGTTAAGAACTCCTATTAATACGTTAAACATATGGAATGGGGTTGCCTGGGCATTCATTGGCCCAGAGTCTGTACCAGGCTTTGGTGTTACTAGATTTAGATCTGGAGTGTTAGAGGACGTTGACGGTAACGATCGTCCTGTTATATTCTTAGAAGTTAATGATGTTATAATGGGGGTTTGTACTTCTGTTGGATTTGTAGTGAATCCTAACAAGTCGGT
>JACCDG010153237.1_pt1 | contig 32934 bp, 26 predicted proteins | sample 7442471 | NCBI WGS metagenome assembly JACCDG01 (sample SAMN15323444, study PRJNA562643) | freshwater metagenome | isolation source: river surface water | place: USA:Blue River Watershed | collected 2017-08-17 | reverse complement strand
GACATGACCGGCGACAAGATGGGCGCCGTTGAGTGGTGGGCTCTGTGTAAGATTCTTGGTCTAGACTGCGATTTCTTCAGCATCGGATACAGCGCTCGTTGGCACATGATGAAGATCAGGGCTTCGGTCCGTGATGGCGAGTTACAGGTGCCGCTTCGACCAGCTCTTGCAGGCAGGCTTGCAGCCTTTGAATCCTGGGATGATGCCAGAAACGAAACGTTTTATGGCAGACCGGGGCTCCGGTTTGCGCTTCGTCCGAGACTGGGTGCGAGCGAAACGCACTCCTCACTTTAGATCTTACTTCCTATCGACACTAAAGTTGTTCAGCAGCAAAGAGTCGTGCTTCCCACCGAATGTAAAACTTGCTCGGTCATAGGGAAACTCGCCGTATTTCCAAGTGGTACATAACCAGGCGCCGCTCTTTGTTTCCGCCCCGCAAACGCTCTGACTTACGCTTGAGGGTGGGCCGAACATTTTCAAGACCTCTGACGAGCTCATACCTTGCTTGATCTTGGAAACATTCTCAGAGTTGAACTCACCCGGTAAGCTCGGTCCCTTGCGATCAATATCAAAATTATTGAGAACAGGAGTCTTACCGTCACCGTTAAAGGTAAAGGTCGCGCGGTCGTATGGAAATTCTCCGTACTCCCAGGTGATGCAACTCCACTGCTGCCCAAATTTTCCCCCACAAGCTGCTTGGCTTACCTTTTTGGGCTCCCCATACATCTTCTTGATTTCATCCGACGTCATTCCTTCGCGTGTCTTCATCATGCTCTCGGAAGTGAATGTACCGGGCAGCGTAGAGCACGCAGACAGAAGAAATGGGAGCAAGATAAGGTTTCTCAGCTTCGATGGGATCATTTTTGGAATTATACAGTGGCTTCTCAATACTTGAAATAACGCAAAGCATCGGAGCGATCTTCCAGCGTCTGCCAGGTCATCATCTTTGCCTATGAAACAAAGCCAACCAGGAGCGCATGGACTGCTCGGAGCTTGGTTTCATCGAGACGGTCGATCAGGCAGAAGCACTCGTCCTTGATGCTAAGGACTGGCAATGGTTTGCCTGCGGCGTACTCATCGAAGTCCTGCATCGTGTACCCATAGCTCTCAACGAGCTGTCGAATTCTGCCCTTGGAAATATCCATTCGACCGGTTTCGTAGTGCGCAATCGACGAGTCGGAAATGCCATTCTGAGATCCGGCTGCGCGCATCGAGATGCGTCGGGACATGCGCATGAACCGCAGGATCTTCGACGTTGGGGTGATGATCTTTTGCTGACTTCTCTTGGGTTTCTTCATTGCGTCCGTTCCTTTGTTTGAGGTGACGAACGCTCTCGGGTCAGCAGCGATTTAGCCCAGGTGTTTCACCGGACTAAGCTGCTTAGACAAAATGGCTTGGAAGAATTTGAACAACTCGGGCGGCTAGCCAGATCCTAGCCATAAACTAGCCAAATCGGGTAACGCCGAGTCATGTCGTGTAACGAAGGATGCCGCTGGAACTGAACTAACTGCGCGAAAACTCTTGTTGTCGTTTCAAATAGAAAGCCCCGTTTGGGGTTACCAAACGGGGCTTTAAATGGTGGAGACGGTGGGAGTCGAACCCACGTCCGAAAGCAATCTGTCGCCGGAATCTACATGTTTAGGCGGTGTTTTAGATTGGCTGAGCGGCGTCCATCGCCAAACTTCGCTTAGCCTCCGCAGACTTTAGTTTCGCTCTGGGTCCATCTGCGAGAGACCCGAAGCTAGCCCACATTAATGACGTCCTCTTCCCTCTAGTGGGCGAAGAAGGAGAAGACGTGGTACTTAAATAGAATTAACTATTAAGCAGCCATTGCGTAGTTGGCTTCGCCAATTACATTTTGCCGCTTTTTTACGAGGCCTGCGGCGCCTCGACATGCATCCGAGACTTCAATACTCCCGTCGAAACCGGATCGTCCCCAAATGACAGACACTAGTCTAACACAGGTCAATGAAGAGGGATACCTTGGGTTTTGGTCAGGGACGCGCCGCTCGTGTACGGACTCGATGGACGACGTCACGGCGCCATTGCGCCACAGCAAGCTCTGAGGTCGAAGGCGGTGATGAGCTCAAGTCGCGCGGGTTCTTTTAAAAATGCCTACTATTGCCGCTGCTTGGTAGGCCCCAAATATGCAGACCTGATTGGTTCAAAACTTATGGTCGACTGACTCATCGTCAGTCCATCCATCCATTTAACCAGGAGGGTCTTACTATGTTTTCAAGATTAATCATGATGTCCGTGTTTGCTATTGGTGGCTACTTGCTCTGGAACAATCGTTTTGCGATTCAGCGCCAACTCGAGTCCGCTGGTATTAAAACTCCCCTTCTAAAGGGTAGTGTCACCGACGCTGCTCGCTCTGTCGTGGCGCAGGGAACAGGCAAGATGGACCACGGCGTAAACCTCGCTGAACGGGAGCTCAACCGCGACAGCTCTGTCGCTCAGACCGGCTTCAACAAGAAATCGGCGGTTGTATGAAGCTTTTAATCTTAGGTGCAGCGGTAGCATTGAGCGCAAGCTCAATCGCATTTGCCAATGACAGCAATGATTCGTCGGCGTCATCGGAGGGGTCGACGACCCAAACGACCACGGTTACCAAAAGTGAGGAAACCCACGCTCAAAAGCCGGATAACAGCGGTCTCAATGAGCGCGATCGCTCGGATCAGGCGATAACGGCAGGCGACCAAAAAAATCGCAAAAGCGATGTAGAGATCACCCGCGGAATTCGTCGGAGCATTGCGAAAGACGACCAGCTTTCGACCTATGCTCATAACGTGAAGATCATCACAAAAAATGGCCAGGTTACGCTCAAAGGACCTGTGCGCTCCGAGCAAGAGAAGATGATGATCGAGCAAAAGGCACAGTCGGTCGCAGGAGCAGGCAACGTTCAGGATCAGATGCAGATTGTTCGTAACGATTAACGGCTAGCGCATTAACAACTTAAATTAACAACTTAGAAGAAAAGGTGGATCATGGCAGGTTCAAAGCAAGCTGTTTTTGGGATTTTTAAAGATCGCATGTCAGTAGAAAGCGCGGTGGATGCGCTTCGTATCGCTGGGTTCAAGCATTCTGATATTTCGGTTCTGATGTCGGATAGTGAGAGCACTCGAGACTTCGCGCACGAGAAGGAAACGAAGGCACCCGAAGGAGCGACGACGGGCGCAGGGACTGGCGCGGTTGTCGGCGGCACGCTGGGATGGTTGGTCGGGATCGGTGCGTTGGCGATTCCAGGGGTGGGTCCTTTCATTGCGGCAGGCCCAATCATGGCTGCGCTGGCAGGGGCTGGCGTGGGTGGCGCTGTGGGAGGAGTTACGGGAGCTCTTATTGGGATGGGAATTCCTGAGTACGAAGCCAAGCGCTACGAGGGATTTGTGAAAGAAGGCGGTATCTTGCTCTCCGTGCATTCTGACAATTCAGAATGGAGGGACAAAGCAAAAGACATCCTCAACAACATGGGCGCTCAAGGCGTTTCATCTACGGGCGAAGTCAAAGTCAAAGACGAAGACAAGCTCCCGGGTCGCCGGGCTTCTTAATCCTCAAAAACCATCGTCGATTTCATATTCGATTTGGACTTTGTCATCATCGCCCGGCGCGAAACTCAGGTCGTTGAAGACCACGGCGTTGAGCTCAAAGTCGTATGTCCACAGCCCCCCCTTTTCGGGGGGGCCGTTTGGAAGGACGGTCTGGCCAAAAAGGACGCGAATGGTAGAAGCTTTAGGTCTATGCTCGAGGTAAAAGCGGGGATTGGCGACTAGTTGAACAAGGTCCTTGCTGAGCTTGGCCAAGGCGGTGCCGAAGTCAGGACTGCAGAGCTTAAACGTCTTTCCGTTGGTCGCGGTGATGACCTCTTCGAATGTACTTCCTGCATAATTCCATTCGCTATCGGTTACGTTGCAACCCCAGTCTTGAGGGCCTAGGATACCGTAAGAGACCACCTTTTTGAGGCTGCCCTTGGTTTGCGCAAGAAAGCTCAAAAACTCACTGGTTTCGACATCGCTCTGATCTTTCGCGTCCGTCAGAAAGATCAGAGCAAGAATCGCATCCTTGCGTAAATAGGTGGGAGAATCCTTGATCTGTCGCATGACGGGGTCAAAGGATCTCTCTCTGCCATCGCCACTCACTCCAAGTCTCCTGATGACTCTTTGAAAAACAGCGACTGGGTCAGGAGTCATCCAGTTCAGGTCGGGGCCGCCAAAACCTAAGTACGGGTCCTCACTAAGACTGGTCGAAAGCAAAGAAATCGTCCAAGAGATGCCGGCGCTTTGGCTGAAGTTCTGGATAAATATATCCGAGTTGGTTCGAAGGTTGTCTTGATGATCGCCCATGCTACCGCTGTTATCGATCACCCAAACGATATCGACTTTGCTTGCGCTTTGGGCCTCCTTCACTCGGTGAGTCTTGTTCACTATCGCCGCCTGTGGCGGGATGCTGTAGTAGAGGTACTCATCCTTTTTGCAACCGACGAGCATGATGAACACGAAAAATGCGAATAGCGGTAAATGTTTCATCAAGTCCCCTTGGGTGATTGTAGGCACCTTCCATGAGTCACTGAATGCAGTTTAAAAAGCTCGTCGGGCCAAACGACGCCATCAAATACAAAACTCATCTCTCCCTCGGGTGGTGCAGCAGGCGCTTGCAGAGGAGCAGAAGACGACACGCGGATTTGATCGGTTTGCTGGGCGGCAAGCGCCCTGATTTGGGTTAGGAGTTCAACTTTGACGAACTTCATCTTGCGGATCGCCTCGGTGAGCACGACTTGGTCGTTTTTCCATTGGCGGCGGTACTCGCTGGCTCGGCGTTTTTTGAGTGTTTCGATCGTCGCAAGCACTCGGTTGCGCGCCTGGGTCCAATGCTGCTGAGGCCCAACGGCAGGTAAAACAGCAGTGATGCTTTCGGTGCCGAGTCGCTCGAGCTTGAAGGCTTCATTCTCTCGCTGATCGAGCATCGTCTCTGCTTGGCGGGTAAAGGCGTCCTTTTCAGCAGCAAATGGAGGAGGAGTGTTCTCAGCTTTGAGAGCCTGGGTGATTTCGGCAGCCCAGCGCTTATTGTCGGACAAAAACGCATCAAAGTCTTTGCGTACCTCTGAGTAGTAGCAAAGCTTGAGGTTCGAGACAGCGCGAACGAGGTGGACTTCTGGAGAGAAAACGTCGTTAAAAAGGCGAGACGAGAGCGTGGTTAGCTCGCCTCGGAGCTTGCCCACGTCGCCCTTGCGAAGCCAAACCCAGGTGAGCTCTTCGTGTGCTTTGAAGAAGTCGGGCGAGCCTTTTGGAATCCTGGTGTAGAAAGACTCGGCTCCGTCGAGGGAGCCCGCTTGATAAAGCAGGCGCGCGACTTGGAGATAGTGAGAGCTCAACGCGGTGGCGTCTCTCTTCGATTCAAGCGCGGGCTCGACATGTCGCTTGAGGAGGGCGGCGGCTGAGGATAGATCGTTTTTTCTCGCGTGAGAAAGGGCAAGAGTCTGAGCAAGTGGGATCTTGAAAGCGCTCTCGGCGGGGAGGGCTTCGAGAATCGCTTGGGCTCGCGCGCCGGTGCGAAGCGATGCCCAAGCCTTAAGTGTCGTATCGAGGAGACCGCGCTGTGGAAGCGCAAGAACTTGGGTGGCCTGCGATTCGGAGGGGACAACTTGGCGATCCAGAAGCCATCGGTCAAAGCCCTGGCCGATCACTTGCTCAAGCGCCATGAGTGGGCGGGACTCCAAAAACGACTTGCTTTGAAGTGCGCCGATGTACTGATCTATGAAAGTCTGAGGTAGGTCGAGCTGAAAAAGAAGATAAAGCTGCGCGGCGAGCGCTGCATGGGCAAAGGTCTCGGGAGCCTTGGGCTCAACAACGCCCCAAAGGTGAGCGGCTTCGGTAAACTGGTGTTGGGCGATCTTCATGGCCCAGGCATTGACTTCGTATGGCAGTTGTTTCTCGGCTTGCCAGGCAGCAAAAAATTGCATGAGAAACGGATCCGAGAGTCGAATGGATCCGCCAGCGCCTAAGAAGTCCTGCTGGCCCTGCACGACTTGAGGGTGGGTGGCCTGGGGTTGAACCGCTCCAAGTAGAGCGTCTGCTGCGGACCCGGCGTATGCAGTGGAGGCAAGCGCGAGCCCAAGAGCGGTGAGAGCAAGAAGTCGGGTGCTCATAGGGTTTCTCCTCCGCCACCCAGGAGCAAGCCCAACTCAACGTGGCCAGTGAGATCATGCCCCAACGTTGAGCTGAGAGCGCGCTTTTGCGTGTAAATGTAATCTTTGACGCCGAGGCGGATGCTACCTCGGCGGCCTAGCCAAAAAGCAAAGCCGACGTCAAGGGCAGCGCCCCAGGATCGGCCGGTGTCCATCTCGATGACTGCAGGGCCTGCCATCCAGTACTGATCGAAATAAAAAACGCGATCCATGCTGACGCGAAACTTGCCGTAAAACGCGTTAAATCCGAGCATGAGATCGCCGCGGTACTTGACGTAAGTAGCGTCAGGCAGGAGACCCTGCAATTCGAGCAGGCGTTCGCCAGCTGTGCTGTAGCTGTTGACGACATAACTGCCACCGAGGCCGAGGCTCCAGCGGTCGGTAAAATGAAAACGATAGCCAGCATTGATTTGGTTAGAAACGACAAAGCTATCTGCCGTGAAGTTTCTCGCAGCTCCGATAGTTAGCTCGCTTTTTTTGCGAAGGGTCGAATATCGGCTCTGAACAGAGTACAGCTTTTCTTGCGCAACCGAGGAAGGGGCTTCATTGGCAGGTAGGTGCAGCGACTGGAGCTGATCCTCGAGCGATGGGTCCTCGGTGGCGGGTGGTTGCGAACCTGGCGGAAGTTCTTCTGCCCAAGCGGCCTGAGTGAAGATCATCATACAGAGAAGGCCGACGAGATTGATTTTCATGGCTTCACGCTTTCTTGGATCCATTTCAAAAGGAATTCTCTGCCAGTGCCGAGGTCCACATCACGCCATTCAAAGCCTGCAACCAGAAGGGTGCCCGTTTTACCGGAGTTCAGCTTTCTTGAGCAACTCAGTGCGAGGACGGCGTGAAGTTGGGCATTTTCTTTCACTGCAAAGGCCTCGTTGCAGCTCGGTCCGCCTGTAGAGAGCGTCATCGGAGAAGGAGACTCTGCTGTGAGTTTTCCCTGAAGTTTGCCCCCCTGAGTAGGCTGAGAGAATTGGCTACTGATTGGCCATAGTCTGACTTTTTTGAGCGCGGGTAGCTCTGTGCGGCTCAGGTAGCGACCCTTGAGCAAGACGTCCAAGCCAAGCAACTCCGCTGGGATCTTCTCGAGTTTCGGGGTGGCGATCACGACGGATGGGATTTTCTCGAAGACTTTTTTCAAAAAGGCTGGATCTAGTTCTTGCTCGAAAGCACTTGTTCCCCAAATCACGATGTTTCTGAGAGCTAGGATTTGATCGGCATTCACGAGAAGCGCAGGATTGTATACGGCTGCGCCTGGAAAAGCCTTGTGGGCAAGTTCGACTTCTGGGTCCCTGAGTCCGTCTCCTAGGATGAGCACGGGGCTCCAAGTCTCAGGCAGCACTTCATAGTTAAAGGTTTCTTGCGTCACCCCGCCGCGGAGAGCTTTCGCGACGACTATAAAAGTCTTAGATCCGGTGGTCTTGGGCGTGATCGAAAGCGAGCCGTTGTTCCAACTGACAGCATTCTCGGTGTCGCCTTGGATCTCCACACTCTTGATCGCTTCCTCATTAGGTCCTTGGATAGCTAAAGGAAATGCATGAGTTTCTAGGTTTTTGAGGTACTGAACCGTGTTGAAAGTCCATGCGCCGCGAGCGATCGTCGGAGTTGGCTGTACTTGGGCTGTGAACGTGACTGCGACAGTCTTTGGGTTACATCGAGTTCCTCTATAGACGCAGTACAAAAAGTTCGCCTTGTGAGGGGTGCCCATCTGATCGGTAGGGATGTTGCTCCATTCTACGATGGCTTGAGAGCTGGGTAGATTTCCGTTTCTACCTGGATATGGGATAGTGCGGACGATGCGGATATTGCCTGGCAATGTACTGGCGTTGGCGATCAAAATCTCTGGCGGACTTTCGCCATTGGGATCGGCCGCACCAATCATGAAGGTTGCCGTCTCTCCTGCGGTCAGCTCGTCAGGCGAGGATACGATCGGGCTCTGATCAACATGATAGACTCGCATCGAAACTGTGTGCTGGAGTGATTGGCTTGCGGGGCCTGTCACAGTGAAATTCAATCTCTTGAAGAGGGTTCCGACTTGTTTCCGAACTGCCTGATAGTTAGGGCTATAGGTGAGTAAAAAAGTACTAGGATCGGCTTGAGTAGGCATGATGATGGCTCCAGCGGGTAAATCGCTGGAGTGCACTGCAAACGGTCCCTTAGGAAAATCAATGCTGTCGATCTTGATCTCTTGCGAGAGGGTTTCTCCTTCATCTACCGTCAGGATGGTTGGTAAATTTTTGAGAGTGAGTGGTCTGAGCACATTGAGCACTCGGATCGTTGATTCTCGGCTTACTGTCGTGATCCCATCCGGAAACCCTGAGAGTTCGATACGTATCGGAAAAGTCTGATCAAACGATGAGTGAGTTTCTCCTGCAGCGTCGAACTCAGGCTTCCAGCTGAGCGTATGAGTTGCAGAATCAAATGTAGCGCCCGGAGGCAGTCCAGCGATCTTGACGAAAGTGGTGCCTGGTGATGGCACTGAGGCCAAAATCTTATACTCAGAGAGCTGTCCTTCCGTGAATTCAAGCAGAGGGGCAACGACCAAGCGGTAGGAGGGCACAACGGGTTTGGCTTCACCCGGCTCGGACTTGCTGACAATGCCTCCGGTGGGAGTTGGGACTTGGTTGCAGCCTGAGAGCCACACACAGCTGATTGCACCCACACTTTGCCAAAATTTCATTCTGTTAAACCCTCTAATTAGGAACTTACCGGACGAAGCATGAACGGATAATTTACTTTCACATTGACGCCACCGAGCGGTTTCGGAAATTTCCACGTCAAGATCCTCTGCTGAATGCATTGCTCAGCCTCAGTGTTGCCGAGCGTGCTCTTGGATACGCGCGAAAGAACCACGTCTCCTGATCCGCTGATTTCGATGTTCATCGAGACTTGGCCAGTCAAGCCTGGAACCTTGCGCAGACTGTTCTCGTAGCAGGCGCGAACTTGGCTGAGGTATTTGGCGATGGTGGCATTGATGACTGACTTATCGAGGCCGCCTTCGAGGATCACGTCTTGAGAGAGAGGCGCTGTCGAAAGCCCTCTGCCTTCACCGGAGCCCACCATGGAGTTGCCGTATCCACCCGCGCCGCCGCCTGCTCCTTTGGTGCCTATTCCGCCCAGTCCTGCGACTCCGCTATTGCCGACTGTGACACGTTTGACGCCTTGGCCCAGTCCCACCAAGAGCTCGCCGCCGCTGCCTTCTTTACCGCCGGGACCTGCGCCTGGAGACGCGTCCTTGAGCGCTGTAGGGGCTCCACCGAGTGCCTTTTTGAGATCTTTGCGGCCTAAAAGTCCTAAGAAACCTAAGTTTTGCTCAACAGCACGCTTGGCCTGCTTGTTTTGGATCTTCTCGGCAAGCTCCTTGGGTAGCGTGAGCGAAGGAGCAGGGATTGTGACGGCCTTCTGAACTTCGGGCACGATCTTGACGGTTACCGGCTCAAAGATCTTTTGAGGGAGCTCTTCTTCATACTTTTGTGGAAAAAAGAAAATCAACGCGATCGCCAGCGCTGAGAGGACGAGCGTGAGTCCGCGCAGGACCCCAACACCTTGATCACTCGGTTGTTCGAGTTTGCCGACGCGAATAGGGGCGCCCACCGCTACTTCTGAAAGCTGGAAGCGCCCAAAAGCGGTCATGAGATTCCACGCATGAGGGGCTCTCTCGACCTGGCAGCCTTCGAGGGGTTCGAGGGTGAGAGCTCCACCGGGCTGAGCGTTGAGTTTGAAGCGGCAAAGCCAGGCACCCGAGGCTTTCATTCCGTGCAGCTTGCGGGAGTTCTGGCGCTCGCGCGAGGCGCGATCGCTGATGAAGCCATAAGCTGTATGAAAGCCATAGGACTCGCTTGAAGCGGGGTCAAAGACTTTGATCAGATTTCCGTTCTCAGCCGAGAGAGCGATCATTTGATTTCCTCGCCAAAGTCCATGGTCATTCGATCGACAAAGTTTTCGCGAAGTCTCAGGAGTCCGTCGGTGCCTTGGCTGTCATCGCCCGTGACGACGGTGATTTCGGGGCGTTTGATCTGGCCCTGAATGAGAAGCTCTTCGAAGTTGACGTCCTTGCCTTTTTTGTAGCGGACGTTGGGGGATGGGGCTTCGGGCGATTGCACCGCGGTCTGCGGGGCAGAGCTGGGTAACTTCTGTGCCGGTGTGGGTGCGGCTTGCGCGGTCAGGCCTGCGAAAGTGAGTGTCAAAATGAGGGGTGCGCGTTTCATGGCTTGCCTCCTTCGCTTTCGAGCTGCGCGATGCGGCCCTTAAAATAAGCCGCGAGCCGCGGGCGCGCGCGAGTGGTGTAGTAGTTTTGCATTTCGATGAGTGTCGCCTTCGCTGTCGGATCTGCGTGAAGCGCATTCACTGCGCGCGACAAGGTGGCGGGGTCCTCGGCGACCGGAGCCTCTACTTGAGTGATCGCAGGCTGTGTCTTGGATTTCTCGGATTGTTCGGCAGCCAGTGTGTCGTAGGCTTTAGCTTTGGTCTCGAAAGGTTCAGCCATTTGGGCGATGGATTGCTGAACCTGCTCCATTTGTTCGGCATTGAGCTGCTCGGGCAGAGGGCTTTTGAGAATCTCTTGCGCGAGCTCGTGATGGGAGTTTGCGAGCATCGCTGCGAGCTCAGCTCGCAGTTTTGCGCTCGAGCCGGGCAATCGTTTGTCGGCATAGGAGACGACTTTTTTGAGAGCAGAGAGTCGGGCTTCAAACTTGCTGCGGCTAGCTCGCCCGTAGAAACCGATTTTTTTCTGTTCTCTGTCGAGTCGAAGGGCTTCAGATAAAGTCATGGCGTCCCATGCTGGGCCTGTGCTCTCGAGAGAGTTCGCCAGTATTTTACGAGTTTCGCCGGTGCCTTTGCCCTGCGATTCAAGCTGGTCGGAAATTTGAGCTCGATGGGTTTGAGTCCAAGGCAAGCCCAGTAGGCGTGCATGGATGAGTCCCGCATCCTTCAGCATGAGATAGATCGCAGGCTCTTCGGCGCCTAAAGACTTAGCTTTGCGAAGGTGATCAACCAAAGTGTTCAGCACACGGTCGCGTTCTGCATGCTTTGATCCGAGCTCATAGAGGGTCGCGACTTTGAGAAAAGACGCGGATTCGCCTGCCTTTAGGTTTTTTGAGAGCAAATCGGCAGCGTCCGAGAAATATCCGCTGGCTTCGTACTCAGCAGCAAGCTCAGTAGTGGCGTTCTGCGCTTTGAGCACCGTGAGGAGCGCTGCCTGGTTGCGTGTTCGCACAGCAACGAGCCTAGCGTTGTCGCAGGATTGTGGCACGAGGCGGCCGTTCGCGCAGAACTTCTGAAAGATCGCGAGCGCCTCGGAAGATTGTCCCTGGGTGGTCGCGAGCTCAAACTCTGCTTTCTCGGAGATGGCGCGCATTTCTGCTAACTCACGAGAGTGAGTGGCTTCGAGCTGAGGGCGAGCGGTCCATGTCAATGCCTGTTGCATGACGGCGCGATAGTCTTTTTGTAAGCCCAGGACATCGAGAGCCAAGTGCTGGCTCTCGAGCGCGAGCTGAGCGGGTTGAGCTCCCTCGATCTGCGCGAGCTCCTTGAAGATCGGCAAACTGGCTGCGTAGTCTTTGCTCTCGTAAAGCGCGCGCGCGTATGAGTATCGATACTCGCGAACTTTGGCGGGATCTTGAGTGAGTCCGATGAGGGCTCGTGTTTCTTCGATGACGGTCGGAGTGTCTTTGGCGGCTTGAGCAGTTGCCGCGCGCATTTCATGCAGCTTGAGGCTTTCTTCTGATTTGAGGGCGAAACTCGCGTCTTCAAGCCATGCCTTGAGTTGGGAGGTTTTACTTGCTGGATCCTTTTCGGAAGCGATCCACCCTTCCATCATTTTCATGCGCTCTTTGCTGCTTGGAAAAAGCGTCAGATAGAGCGAAACGGTGCTCCGAAACGTCTCGGCAAACTCGGGTCTGCTGATCCGTTCGCCATCGAGCTGCACTGTAAGGCGCCTCAGTACTTTTTCTGAGTCGGCATTCTGCACAAGATCCAAGCGATTCGTAGGAGCCATCGCCTGCGCTTGGGCTAAGGATTCTTTGAAGCGATCTATCTGGCGAAGGCCGTAATACTCCTCTGACAGCCGGATCAGATTTTGAACTTTAGGGGTCCGCGAGTTTGTAAAACTCAGGATGTGAGTTCCCGCCACACGATTGCCCGCTGAAAAGAAAGCATCTGCAAGATCACCTAGGAGTGCGGGTCTCGCAAGCTTGGATGCAAGGGAGTCGACGAGGTCGAGCGCCTTCTTGCCGTCTGTCCCGCCTTCTGCTGCAAGAAAGACCAAGAGGTCGCGGAGCGCTTCTTCGCGTAGCTGCCCTTTGGAATCATAGAGCGCAAGCTGGATCTCGGTGATCGCATCTAGCACTCGGTCTTGGTTCTTTTGCGTCCAGGCGCGACGATAATGTGCGTAGGAGCAGGTCTCTCCGCCTGCGCATAGAGCAATGGCCCGGGTGTAGAGAGTCTCTGCTTCTTTGTGATTCTGTGAGGACTCAGCGCTTTCGGCAAGTCTCAGGGCTGCCTCGCGCGCAAGCTCAGGCATTTCTTGTTGTGCCAATAGAGCCTGCCATAGGGGTGCTGCTTCTAAACTCAATCCTAGATCGGCACTGATCCGTGCCATCTGAAACTGAACCTTGAACCGGAGTTTGCCTGCGACGGGAGAGTACTGCCCAGAACCTCCGCTCATCGCGTCTTTATAAAGAGCCAAGGCACGTTGACGATATCCCAGGACTATTTTCTGTTCGCTTGCTGAAAGCTCAGGTTTACGGGTGATCTCTCCTACTTCATCAAAAAGCACGTCTGCTAAGCGCAATGTCAGCGTCAGGCGTGCCGGATCACGGGACGGAAGTGAGTTTCGCAGGCTCTCAAGCTCTGTGATGAGTCCAGGATCGGCTAGGGCGGGCAAGCTGTAGGCTAAAACAGCCTGAACGGCCAGTATCCATGGCACAAATCGGCGAAGAGAGGCTTTCACGGTCCGCCTCCGCTTACGACGGCGAGTTGAATCGAGCCAAAGGCCTGGCTCGGCAGCATCGCCATAAATCGAGAGACAGTCGTGCTCGAGAGGTCTTTGTGAGCCTGAAAGTTGATTTCTCCCGCGAATTTTTGATCAGGATGGGTTTTCTGCCAGTGTGTGCGCAAATCCGCGAGCTTGTTCATCAGGGGTTCGGGATTAGCAAGGAGGTCATTAGTCTTGCCAACCACTTTTTGATCCAAGAAAACTTCTGTTTCTGTGACGGAGAGGACTGGCGCGTCTTTGATTTCGCGACCTGTTCCGGCGACTGGGAGTTGTACCCCTTTGGCGACGACGAGCAGCTCAGGTGAGGCTGAAAACGCCTGTAGCAAGAAAATCACGAGCAAGCTGAACATATCTACCATCGAAGTCAGCGTGAGTCCGATCACGATCATCCGGCGGCGCACGCCCCGCTTGTGTTGGCGGGCGACCAAGTGTCGCGTAAAACTTCTGGGTGCAAGTGCCGAGGTGCCTACTTGTGACATTGCTTAGGTTCCTCCCGATGGGACAACGCCTAAGTTAGAAATATGGTGTTTCCTAAGCATGTCCATGACCAGCACCAAATCTCCGTATGAAACACCTTCTTTAGGGTGGATCATTGCAGCCGAAATAGGTGAGGGCGAGGTGGGAGAGGGGAGTTTGGTTTCCGGCCATGCCGCTAGAGCTGCATCCATGGCTAAAGCAAGCGCTGGGATGTTCTCTGCCTCAAGGGCTTGCTTGCGGATCGGGCGCCCCCCTCTTTTGAAAGTGAACTCCACCTTTTGGGCTGACTGAAAGCGCGCGTCAAGCTCAAGGGAGTCTGCAGTCGTTGCAGCAGCTTCGGTGCCGCTGCTCTGCTTGACTTGAAGGACTCCTACGTTGATCCACACAGCAGTGATGAGCAAAAAACAGATGCACATCGATAGCAGGTCGATGAACGGAACCAGGTTGATCTCCGCATCCATGCTGCGACGTCGCTGTGAACCTGAAGCAGGGGTGGGTGAGCTAGCGCTAGCCATGGGCCCGCCTTTCCTTTAGCTGTTCAGCTGAGGGGCGAGAGGCTGCCTCGCGTGAGATGATCTTGCACTGACTTTTTCGGCGCTGCGATCGGTTTCGACCAAGAAGAGCAAGTCGTGGTAGATTTGGCTCGTCATCTCGGTGAGTTCACCTACGATTCGATCAGTCTTGTTCTGAAAAATCGCGAAGGCCACAAGCGCTGGAATCGCGACGAGAAGTCCTGCCGCGGTACAATTCATGGCTTCAGAGATCCCCTTGGAGAGCATGGTCGCGCGATCCGCGGGGCTTGCACTAGCAACGCCGGCAAATGAAAAGATCATCCCGGAAATAGTGCCGAGGAGACCCAGAAGCGTGGCCACGTTGCCAAACATTGCCAAAAAGCCAGTTCTACGGTCGATTTGCGAGATTTCTTGCGTGAGCGCTTCGTCCATTCGCGCTTGGATTTCTTCTTCTCCGCCTGCGTTTCCGCGAATGTGAAGTCCGATCTCCGCGATACGTCCGATGCTAGTCTCGTTGGCCGAGGCCATAGCGTAGGCTTCAGCTCCGTTCAGGTCGCCGCGAGTGAGGTGTTCAAGGATTTTTTTGCGGAAATCTTGAGGTGGATTCTTGATTTTGAAGTAGAGCGCCAGCGTGCGTTCAAGGATTAAACTGAAGGTAAAAATTCCAAATGCGAGAATGGCAAACATAAATGGGCCACCATCGCTAAACCGTTGCATGATCGACATCAGTCCTCCCCCGAAGAGAAACGTCAGAGTTTTATTAAGAGGAGCCTATTTTGCTTCGATTCAAAGAAAACGCAAGGCATTGCTTATATTTTTTTTAGAAATGAATTGTGTATATTTGTGAAGTGAAGTTGGGCAATCGCGCGAAATAATCAATTGACGAGTAGCGGTGCAGCATGGGACGCATCATGACTCATGAAGGTTATGCGGATTAATTTTAAATGGTTGAGTCGCACGGAGCGGTTAGCTCGTCGTCTGCGTCACCAAGCTAGACTTCGGTTGTGGCGCCCCGCGGCAACTCGGAGGGCTCGATTTGGGTGGACAAGTAAGCCGACAGAGATGACGTCTCGAGTGACGAAATGGATGCACTAACTGATGGAAGCTTCCTCGACTTCGGACTCTCTAACGCCCCATAGCCGGGCTTTATTCGTCGCCGCGCTGGTTTCGCTTTTTTCATTGGCCTTGGTGACATTTCTCGGCAAGTCCTACGAAACGACGCTCAGGGGCATCGACTCCAATATTCACGCCTCAGTGGCGATGAGCGTGACATCGAAGCCAGGGAGCCTGCTCCCCTTGCTGCCGACCCCAATCAAGAACTTTTCGGCGGCCTCTCCGGCTTCTGGCCCTTCGACAGGGTTGAATCCGGATCGGTATTTTAATGATCACCAGTTTCCTGGATTTTGGCTCAATGGGCTGGTGATGAGGGCTTTTGGGCCGAGCTCTTGGTCGGCCCGGCTCTTGACCGCGCTGTTTTCAGTAGGTTGTGTGGTGCTGGTATTCTTGATGGGTTGGCGCTACCGCTCTCGAGCGTTTGGGGTAGTGGCGGCGCTCTTTCTTACTTTTAGTCGAGATTTTATTTTAACAAGCGCGACGATGAGTCTCGATACCGTGCTTGCGTTCTTTATTTTGCTGACCTTCTATCTGTGGCAGCGAGGGCGTTGGCTGGGTTTAGGCCTCGCTGCTGGCGCGGGCCTTTGGATGAAGACGCCCATCGTGCTTTTGGTTTTTCCTGTAGGGGTGGTCACAGAGGCGCTCTTAGGCAAACTTAAGCCTCATTTGATGAAGTGGATCGCGTCCCTTACTTTGGCTCTCGTTTTAGGTGTCGCATTCTGGACCTACGTGGGACTGGCGGGCGGTTGGGATCTAGTGATCGACTACTGGCATCGCCAGCTTTGGGGCACGGTGGTGGGTGGGCGCTCCGTAGGGCAGGGGACTCAGTGGGGATTTTTCTGGTATTACGTGCGCACGGGGTTTTTGCCTGGCTTGCCACTGCTTATCTTGGCTCTTGCGCTGATTACGCGGCGTAAGCTTTGGCGACGTCCGGAGTATCTGTCGTCGGGTTTAGCCGTGCTCGTGCTTTGCGCGGTGGTCACGGCTATTCGCTATAAATTGGGGCACTTTGTGAATCCTGTGTTTCCCTTTTTGGCGATTCTCGCTGCGGAGTCCGTGGCAGGATGGTGTGAGCGCAATGAGTCCTTGTTTTACGCCGGACTGAACAGCGTCGTCGTTGCAGCAGCGGCGGTGCTTGTGACTTCACCCATTTCGCTCGGCCCTGAGCCCTTTGTCGCCATGAAAAGGTTTGTGCCGTTCATCTCCACCACCGGAACCTGCGACGACACGATCGCGATATTGCAAGGCGGTGAGCCCGTAGGTTCTGAGCTTGATTATCGTGTTTATCTTGGTTTTTATACGGGGCGCACGGTTGAGGTCTATGGTTGCGCCGATCTCAAATCCCGATCGGAGTCGGGTCATCTCCCTCGCTGGGTCATTCTGTCGCACGAAAACTGGTTGAACTGCGTGGCAGAGGATTCTCGCGCAAAGTTTCCGTTTAAGCTCCGAGTCGGTACTCAGCTTTTGCTTGGGTCGCAAGAACAACCCATCCCTGATGCTGCCCATTCGAAAGGTGTCGTGGATCTCACGCCACTTGAGCTCGAGGGTAAGGCAGTGACCGATTGCAAGGCGCCGCCGTATCCTCGGGATATGTGGCATCGCTACCTCTTTGACTAGCGTGGGCTGGTGGTCTGCTACTGGTTTTGCGCGTTCTTAATTTTTGCCAAGCGAAAGCCTAAAGGGCTTAGGTAATGACATGGGTCCTGCTCTTTTGCTTGAACCCTAGGTGTCTTTTGCGTTCACGGGCCTCACTGCCGACCCCACCAGTAATAATCGATAATGCGTCGGCATCGAAAGCGGCGTGAGTTGGATGCTGAAGTTCACAATCCCCTGTGCGCCTTTTCGAAAGGCCTTGTACTTGAGCTCGCGCTGAAGCGCCTCTAGAGCGTTTTGGTACTCGGATGAGTTTTCGGTTTCAACTGTCAACGTCCGAAGGGATACGCTTGCCGTCACCGCGTCGATCACGACGTGAGGAAGCATGCCGGGCAAACTATCGGCGGCAGTGAGTGGGATTCTCTCGGCAGGGTGATTAGGGTTGGCGCTCGATGAGTGGGACTCGCGCTGGCCGCTGTCCTCGAGGGCGACCTCCGTAGCAGTGTCTTCTCGATTGGCCAAAGCTGAGTAGATCTCGTCGGCGGGGCCCAGTCGCATATGCACTTGCGCCGACCGGAGCGCGCTGACGAGCAGAACGCCTGCGTACTCGCTGATACGAGGGATCAATACCTCGTCGCCATCGAGTTGAGGCTCGAGATCGATTTCTCGAATCCCCATGTTCTCGCGCGAAACGATGTCGAGCAATCTCGCTTTCTCTTCGGGCGCTAGCCTGCCGCTGATTCGTAGGCTAAACGGAAACGCTGCAGGCGCGGAGGCTTTGCCTAAGTTGATGTTGTCCGAGAACTGGCGAACTTTCTCCATGGGCGAACGCGGAGCTTGTTGGTCACTTAGATGCGTTTGTTTGATCGGAGGCTCAGTGGGTGCGTCTGGCTTGGGCGGAAGATGAGCGTCCGGGCCCATTTGGCTAAACGAGGTAGAGTTCCCAGGTTGGGTTGGCAATGGGATGGGGTCCGGTACTGGAGTTGTGGAGAGGGGGGGCAGAGGCTCAGGCTCATTTTGAAATTCAGGAGGCTCGCTCGAAAGATCGAGTGCCTCATCTTGAGTGATAGACTCAAGGTCCGGGTCTTGGGAGGAATGAGTTTGAGCAAAGCCCAGGGCGCTTAAGTCAGTGCCTCCGCCGGCTAGAGGGCCTTCGTCCAGTGCAGGGGCAGTGACGGGAAATTGGGTCTGATCAGGGGCGTGCGGCTCGGGGGCAGGAAGCCCTGTGAACCCATTCGAAGGATTGGCGTCGAACTCGATCCCCGGGTTCGTCGCAGGTGACGCGGGTTCGCTTACTGGAAAATCGGTCTGCTCAGGAGGCGGGTCAGCCGCAGGATTGGTCTTGCCGTACTCTTCGAGGCTTTCGAAGTCGTCGACTTTCTCGAACTTCTGCTCCTCCATGACGGAGCCTGCAGGAGCATCTGGAAAGGTTCCCTGCTCCTTCATCTTCCTGGCGACTTCCATGATGCCTGTGAGGTCTTTTTTATCGTCCGATGACATCTCCCTTAAAGGTTAGCATGTGGCCGGAAAGGGGCGAATTGATTGTTTAAATCGCACTAAACTAAATAAGTTTATGAAAAGAGTGGTAATAACCACTTAGTTGACTATTTTAGTCTTGTTTTAGATATTTTTCAGGCACAATCTAGCTTTGGGGAGGGTCTCAAAGTGGGGGCTGCCGTAGCGCTAACAGGAATCAAAAAGTCTTATTGTTCTAATCATGTGCTGCGTGGGGTGAACCTAGTCCTTGAGGCTGGGCATTTTTACGCTCTGATCGGTCGCAATGGCGCCGGCAAATCGACGCTCATGCGAGTCCTTACTCGGCGCGAGCCAGTCGATAGTGGCGCAGGAGTCGTCATGGGTGAATCCATCGAGGCTGACTCTGATAGCTTCAACGCTCAAGTGAGTTACGTCTCCGAAGCGATCGGCTACCCCATCGCCATGTCCCTGAAGGATTTGTTCGCGGCGTATCCAAGTTTCCACCCCGGTTGGGATTTCGCTCGGTTTAATGAACTCATGCGCGGTTTGGGGTTGGAGGATTCGAAGCAGTTCGAGCAGCTCTCTCGGGGGCAAAAGATGCAAGTCGCGATCTGCGCGGCGCTCGCCGGCAAGCCAAAGCTTTTAGTGCTAGATGAGGTCACCTCCGTTCTCGATGCTCGGGCGCGGGAGTTTCTCATGAGCTACTTGTCCGATTTTGTGAGGAACGGCGGCACCGTCGTGATGGCAACCAACATCGTCTCTGAAGTGCGCAACGTGGCCGATCACTTGGTGCTGCTCCAGGATGGGGTTGTTCAATTCAGTGAGCCGGTCCAAAAGGTTGCAAATAAGTTCGTGCGTCTCAAGGCGCGCGCACGTCAAGAGCATGCGATCCTCTCCAACGCCGAATGCATCGAATGCGGGCGCTTTCAGGATGGAAGCCTCTTGTTTATCGCTCCGCTTGAGTTGGCGGGAGGCTTGGAAGTGCCCGAGGATCTGCGGGACTCGTCCGGACCCGTGACGCCGGAAGAAGCCTTTATCTATTTTAGCAAACGGGAAGGGAGCTGAGCCATGCGCGCATTCCTTAAATTTTTTGCTAGGCCCATATTGAAGTATGTGGGTGCAGGCGTTGCCATACAGCTCGCTGCTATTTTTCTGATTAGTCGAATTTCTTCAACAGAGACAGAGGTTGTTGCTAGGGTTATCGTGCTGTGGTTGTTAGCTCCCTTTGGTGTCTATTTAAAGAGCGCGCATCTCATCGGAAAAAACAAAGTGTGGATGCTTTCGTTGCCGATTTCAAAGTCAAAGCTTGTAGGGACCTTTTACTTGCTGCACGTGATGCTTGCTAGTGCAGTGATCGTCGGGCAGATCGCAGTGGCGCTCGTGGTTCTGTTGGTCGGTCACATTGAAAATCCTTCGCAGCCAAGACTTCAAGGGTCAGTGGTGAACCCACAGCAAGAGGTGCTCGATGCAATCTCGTTTTTTGCGGATGGGTCAGTCTTGCGAGGTGATATTTACTCGTGGGCATATGCCCTTGGGGTCATCTGTTTCTTTTTATTTATATTCAATATTATCAGTTTATTTCCCTATGGGATTGCTCGTACCGACAGAAAAGTGGGCATCACGCAGGGAATTCGCGAGAACAAAGTGGGCCACGCTGCGCTTCTTGGTTTATTATTTGCGTCTCAAACCGCTCTTTGGAGGTTTTTTGATGTAAAAATTGTGTATATATCGGTTATATTTGTCGCCATGTCCTCGGGTGCCTGCAATGCGATCGCCTGGGCCTTTGCATTGAGTCGTACCCAGAGGCGTCGTTACATGGCGATCGCTCTCTCGTCGGCTGCTTTGCAAAGCATGCTCTTATGGGGATTGGCCTATTCAGGGACTCGCTCCCAATCGGCTGAGGTGGTGGCTGATTCTCTGCATGCTCTTGGGCCCTATGCTCCTCGGCTCACTGAGGAAAAGCTCCGTTCGTTGCTAAGTCTTTCTAGTCTCCGCTTTGGTGCTGCTCACGACTTGGTCAAAGCCTATCTTGAGATACCTGCTGCTCAGCGGGCATTGACTCCCGAGCAAGCCTTTAAGAATCGTGGGCTATGGGTAAGTCGTGAACTCTATCCTCTCTATGATGCTCGGTCCATGAGCTGGGCGGGTGTGCAGACGATCATGACCAATGTAAAGAAAGTTCCCGATGACCCCCGAAGGGTGGCTCGGGACATTGCACGACTTGCGAGTGCGGAGTCTGTTGGCGGGCACCTCAAGGAGCTGCTCCATAGCAAGGATGAGATAGAGATCGCGGTGGCTCTCCTTCATGCGCGGTACCATCGCAAGGTCGAGTGGATTGCCCTGATCGAAGAAGCCTATCCAGCTTACTCGGATCGTTTTAAGGCTGCGGCGCTTAAGTCTCTGTCAGTCTTGTTGGGTCGTCAGATCACGGAGGATCGGAATCGCCAGTTGGCCTCGAAAGTGGCTCCGACTCAGCTCACGGCTGACTGCGCAGGATGGAATCTTCATTCAGGAGCGGAAGATCCTGGGCGCTTCAATGTTTGTCTTAGAGAAGCCGCTTTGATACGCGGCCCTCATGCCATGGTCGAGGTTGAGCGCAACGAGTGGTGGGGTAATCCTCTTTCTGCTAACCAACTCGCTAGCGCTCGAAAAATCCTAAGCCCTTAGGCCCCGTGACACTTCTTGTATTTCTTGCCGCTTCCGCACGGGCACACGTCGTTGCGTCCGACTTTGGCTACGTCATTTGCTCCGCCCGAAACTGGCGTGCCCAAGCCTGGGCCGCCGCCCATAGGGCCGCGGTTCATGCTCATTTGGCGAGGGCCACGCATGAGGTGAGTAAAGTCAGGCGCAGCTTGCTGCTGGGGAGCGCTGCCCGCGGCTGCGGGGATGAGTCTGCCATCGGGGCTCATTTGATATTGGATCTTACCGCCGCCAGCAGGGCCGCTACCCGCAGGGATCGGCTTAAGATGTCCAAGTCCCGGAGCGTCCGGATGCATGGGTGCCATGCCTAAGCCTGGACCGGGTTGCATGCCCATGCCCTGCGCAGACGGATGGCTTTCGATCGCACCGCGAGTCGGATCGCCAAAAGCTTCGGCTTCCATCTCTGCCAGATCGTCTTGCGGAGCAAGTTGAACTGCATAGAGTTTGCGGACGACGTCACCTGTGATCTGGCTCATCATCATGCCAAAGAAGCGGAAACCCTGCTTCTTGTACTCGATGAGCGGGTCCTTCTGGCCGTATCCTTGGAGGCCGATGCCTTCACGCAAGTGATCCATCGCAAGTAAGTGATCTTTCCAGAGCTGGTCGATGGTCGTGAGAAGAATCATCTTCTCAAGCTGGCGTACGACGTGTTCGCTCATCTGCTGTTCTTTTGCTGAGTATGCTTTCTGGGCCAGTTCAATGATGAGCTTCTTGAGTCCTGCGTTGTTGAAGGGCTGAATGTCTTTTTCGCGAACATCTGAGTGAAACTGAAGAGTGGTGCGGATCGCGTCGTTGAGCTCTTTCTCGTCCAAGTGAGCTGCGCCGTCGACGCGCTTGAGCTTGCCGTTCGGGAAAAAGTCTTCAGAGATATCGGCGGCCAGCTCGTCGACCATCGAGAAAACCATGTCTCGGAGCGACGCGCGGGACAGAACTTCTTTGCGCCAAGCATAGACCACTTTGCGCTGCTGGTTCATGACGTCGTCGTACTCGAGCAAGTGCTTACGAATATCGTAATTATGGCCTTCGACTTTCTTCTGTGCGTTCTCAATCGCCTTGGTGATCCAGCGATGCTCGATCGGCAGGTCTTCTTCCATGAAGCGTCCGATGTTAACGCTTCCAAAGATTCGCATTAGATCGTCGTCAAGCGATAGGTAGAATCGGCTCTCGCCCGGGTCGCCTTGGCGGCCAGCGCGACCGCGGAGCTGGTTGTCAATACGGCGGCTCTCGTGACGTTCGGTGCCGAGGATGAAGAGACCCCCTGCTTTTTTGACGTCTTCACGCTCTTCTGCGCAAATCTTGTTGAAGCTCGCAAGCGATGCTTCGTACTTGGCTTTGTATTCAGTAACGGCTTTTTCGAACTCGGTCGGATCATCAAAGTCTTTGCGCAAAGGGGCGGCGCCCGCGTCGGCTCGCGCAAGGACTTCAGGATTGCCGCCGAGCAAGATGTCGGTTCCGCGGCCGGCCATATTGGTGGCGATCGTGATGGCGCCTTTGCGTCCAGCTTGAGCGACGACTTCGGCTTCGCGATCATGCTGTTTGGCGTTGAGGACGTGATGCTTGACGCCTTCGCGCTTGAGGAGGTTTGAGATGACTTCGGATTTCTCGACCGAGACGGTGCCAACAAGCACGGGTTGGCCTTTTTCGCGTAGGCGCTTGATCTCGTCGACGATGAGCTTGTACTTGGCTTGAGCCGATTTAAAGATCACGTCCGCGTTGTCGAGACGGACCATCGGGCGGTTAGTTGGAATGACAGTGACGTCGAGCTTATAGATCTGCTTGAACTCGGTGGCTTCGGTGTCGGCGGTGCCAGTCATGCCCGAGAGCTTCTTGTACATGCGGAAGAAGTTCTGAAACGTGATCGTCGCAAGCGTTTGATTCTCGTTCTCGATGTCGACGCCTTCTTTGGCTTCGACGGCTTGGTGCAAGCCATCGCTCCAGCGACGGCCTGGCATGAGACGGCCCGTGAACTCGTCGACGATGCAGACTTCGCCGTCTTTGACGACGTAATCGACGTCGCGTTTGTAGAGCAGCTGCGCGCGCAGGCCTTGATTGACGTGGTGGAGAACTTCGATGTTCTTGGGATCGTAGAGGTTGGAGATGCCCAGGCGAGCTTCCATTTTGTCGACGCCAGTTTCGGTGAGGGCGGCGGTCTTGGATTTTTCGTCAATGGTGTAGTCGACATCTCTTTTGAGGCCTCCGTCGGCCAAGATGTGACGGTCGATCTTAACGTAGAGGTCGGTCGTGTCGTCGGTCGGACCGCTGATGATGAGCGGAGTGCGCGCTTCGTCGATCAGAATGGAGTCGACTTCGTCGACGATCGCGAAATTGAGCTCGCGTTGAACGTAGTCTTCGAGTCTGAATTTCATGTTGTCGCGCAGGTAATCGAAGCCAAACTCGTTGTTGGTGCCATAGGTGATGTCGCACGCGTAGTTGGCTTTGCGTTGCGCATCGGTGAGGCCGTGGACGATCACGCCCGTGGTGAGGCCCAAGAATTCGTGAACCTTGCCCATGGTCGCAGCATCGCGGCGAGCGAGGTAGTCGTTGACGGTAATGACGTGAACGCCTTTTCCGGCGAGCGCGTTGAGATAACAGGGAAGGGTCGCGACGAGCGTTTTGCCTTCACCGGTGCGCATTTCGGCGATGCGGCCGCGGTGAAGCGTGATGCCGCCGATCATCTGAACATCGTAATGGCGTTCTTTGCGGACGCGCCAAGCGGCCTCGCGCACCACAGCGAAGCACTCAGGCAGGATGTCTTCAAGGGTCGCGCCTTTGGTCAGTCTTGCCTTGAACTCTGCCGTTTTGGCGCGGAGTTGCTCGTCGGAGAGCGCCTTGATCCCAGGCTCAAGCGAGTTGATCTTGGCCACGATGGGATTGATCGACTTGAGCTCGCGATCGTTTTGGGTACCGAAAACCTTTTTTGCGACGTTCTGTACGGCTTGAATCATTTGGGTCCAGACTTTAGTCGGCCCGAGGGGGAGTGTCTAGGTTAAGTTGAGGTAAAATCCGGGGTTTAGCTTTAGTTTGTAAAAATAACATGTTGCATTAAGTTGCTCTGGGCAGCGGCTGCTCAATCAGGTGTTAGGGGCAGGGGCACTGTGTTCGTGACTCATTTGCTAGGGGGTCATTGCTAGAGAGTTTATACAGACTTTTGGAGCGGGAAAGATGGCCTTTCTGCTCTGTTTTTTTTACTTCGGATCAATTCTCTAAAATATAAGACAGCGGATCTACCGGAGTTCCGTGCACGCGCACCTCGTAATGCACATGCGGGCCGGTCGACCGACCGCTATTGCCCAAAAGCGCGATCTGCTCGCCGCGCCTGACATGTTGGCCTTTGCTCACCATAAGCTTGCGCGTGTGACCGTACCAAGTCTCGAGTCCGTAGCCATGATCCAAGATGAGCGTTTGCCCGTAACCCGATTTGGTGGCGGCAAACGCAACGACACCATCCGCTGGTGCTTTGATGAGCGTACCGGGGCGATTGGCGATGTCGAGGCCTTCGTGCATCTTTACTCGTCCGCCGTAAGGAGATTTGCGGATCCCGAAGCCCGAGGTGAAGTAACCGATCGCAGGTTTGCGAGTGGGAAGAGCAGCCAAGAAGGCTTTTTGGTCGGCAAGCAGCTCGTATTGATCTTGGAGCATCTGCTCGACATACAAAGTCTCGCGATTGAGCTCAGTAAAGCGCTCATTGAGTGCTTCGTAATCCTGCTTGAGCTCGGCGTCTTCGGGACTGAGGGGGGCGCTCGCTGAAGCGGTGTTGTCACCCGATGGTGGTGTGCCAGAGGTCGTGATCGCTTGCGCTAGTGCTGCCTCAGAAGCCGCACTTTGGGCGGCTGTAGCAGGTCCAAATGCTGGAACGGACTCTGCTGCAGTATCTGGAGAGGTGGTGGCGATATCTGCTGCGGTCTTGGGTGCAGGTGCTCCGATATTCGAGCTCGCGTCGGGAAGTTTTTGTTGGTTGAGCGTCTGAAGTAAATTGCCATGGTCTTCGATGTTGGTGATTACCTTAAGGCGAGTTGCGAAGGTCTTGACCCGCTCCATGGTGTTCTCAACAGTGATCATCTTGTTCTTGAAGATTTGAACTTGCTGTCTGAGCTTTCGGTTCTCGAGCTTGAGCTGTTTGTTCTCGCCGATTTGGCTCATGACGTACCAGTAGTCGAACACCATCACTGTGGCGAGGAGGGCGATAAACGCAACGACTACTGCTGCGCCGCGGAGCATCCATGCCGGCAAGACAATCTTGCGAACTTGCGCGGTTTTTTCGGGAACGATCATGAGTGTGTAAAAACGGTTCGACACGTGACTCCCTCAGTTGTTCTGTCTATTCGAGGATCTCGACCAAGATGACCGAAATATTATCATCGCCACCGCGCGCGTTGGCTGCTGAAACGAGCTGGTCGACGGCCCTCTGGTGTGAGCCATCGTCGGCTGCCGCGCCTTCTCCAAGAAGATTGTGCACGATCTCGAGAATATCGGGGTCTTCTAGCATGCCGGATAGTCCATCCGAGCACAGCATAAATAGGTCGCCCTTGCGAGCTTCCATCTCGTAGATCTCGACCAGTACGCTGCTCTCAAAGCCTACAGATCGAGTGATGACGTTTTTCATGCGATCGGTCTTGATCGCATCCCGCGCGATGAGGCCTGCGCGCAGCTTCTCTTGAACCAGCGAGTGATCGCGCGTAAGTTGCCAGACCGCGTCTTTCTTAAAATAGTAGCAGCGAGAGTCACCGACGTGGCCAATCGTGAGTTTGCCGTCTTTAAAAAGCATCGCGACGGTGGTGGTCCCCATGCCCTGGAGTGCAGGCTCTTTGATGGAACGTTCAAAGATCGAGCGGCTGGCTTTTTCGATGGCTTCGGTAATGATCTTTTTAGGATTCCAATTGGCTTCACGTTGCACGGAGGTGCGTATGGATAATGGGACTAAGTCCACCACCATGGCGCTTGCGATCTCTCCGCCTCGGTGCCCACCCATTCCGTCGGCAACGACAAAGAGCGCGAGATCGGGACAGGACGCGATGTTGTCCTGATTCTGAGAGCGTTTGCGGCCAATGTCGGTTAACTTACCGACCCCAAATTTCACTGGATAAGGTCTCCTCGGAGCTAGACTCCGCTCACGGAGAGTTCAGCCACCCTTGCAGAGGGTGCGCCGACGTTTCCAAAAAAGCGGAGATCATTACTAATATCCGTCATTCTTTTGAAAAGTTCCAACACATTGCCTGCGACAGCAATGCCGCGCACCGGAGTGGTGAGTTTTCCTTTCTCGATGAGGATGCCAGAGGCGCCCAATGAGAAATCGCCCGTCACCGGATTGGCGGTGTGCAGACCCATGAGATGGGTGATGAGGATGCCTTTAGAAATCCCGTCGTAGAGTTGTGAGGGGCTTTTGCGGCCGGGTTCCATATAGAGGTTTGAGAAACCAATGGACGGGGGGCTTTTGAGTCCGCGTACGGCACTGCCGGTGGACTCGACCCCTTGCTTACGTGCGTAGTACGAATCAAACAGAGCGTGCGCGATCAGGCCTCCGTCGACCAGGTGAGTTTTGCTCGAGGGCGTGCCTTCGGCGTCGAAAGGAGAGGTCGAATAACCTCCCGAAAGCAAACCATCGTCAACGAGGTTGACGTTCTCAGACATGAGGCGCTGACCGATTTTTCCGGCCAGCATGCTGCGGCCCTTGTCGATTTGCTCGGCCGAGAAACTGGCGGATAGAAATTCTACAAGTTCTGCCACGACGTCATTGCGCAGAACAGCGGGGCATTTGAGCGTCGGTCCTGGTTTTGCGCCTAAGAGCTCAGTAGCTTGGCGTGCGGCTTGTTTGGCGACAGAGGCGACATCGAGATTGTCTAAGTAATTTGAAAAGCCAAAGTCGCCGCCCATTTGGCTATCGCCGTCTTGTTCTGCCTTGGCTGTGATATTGGCGCTAAAAAGAGTAGATTGGTGCTGAATATGCTCGCCGTGAGAATCTACGAGATGGATCTCACTCATGCTCTCGGATACGCGCGCTGCTCGAACGCCTTTGATGCGAGAGTCGGCCGAATGGCAAGCGGCCTCGAGTTGCTTGGCCATCTCGACCTTGGTTGCAATCGGGGTCTGAAGTCCTGTTGAGTCGTAGCTATCTACGCTGGGGTAAACGGCCGAGCCAAAGGAGCGGAACCCGGCATACTCATCCTCAGGCATGTGTGCCGCGACATCGGCGGCGGTACGAACGGCGCGTTCAATTGCGTCTTTCTCAAGAGAGGTGGTGAAGCTGAATCCTAGGCGTCGGTCCTTGATCAGGCGAACGGCAATGCCTACGTCTTCAGCTTGGGTGATGCTTTGGACTTGCTGCTCTTTAGACTCGATCTGAGTTGAACGGCGGCGTTCAAAGTAGAGCTCAAACTGGTCAGGATTGAGCTGCTCCAGTCTCTTGATCGCGATCTGCAGGGCGGGATGTCCAAGATAAGAATGCATAGGGGTTCCTCCGCTCGGGTGCGTCGTCGAAAATTGACTCCGCTACAGCGGAGTCGAGAATGACTTCGTTCTCGGTCGCCTTCCTCTTGCTGCGTACTCCATGTACGCTTGGATCGGGCGGCTCCCTGCCTTGACTCTGCTGTGGCAGACTCAAGCGTCCGTGAGGATTTTGACGATTGCAGGGCTTGATCGGTCGGTTGAATGGGTTAGGACTAAAAAACTCACTCAAACCGAATCGTTAGGCGTCAAACCGAGACTTGTAAGGTAGCTTTACAGAGTTGGGAGTGTAAAGGTAAAATAGACACAGGGACTGGCGGGTGAAGTCCCTTAACGCGCAGGATGATTCAAAGCGTTACCCTCGACTCTCTTAAAATTTTAGCAGCAAGTGATTGAAAACACGTACCTAAGGAAGGTGGCGGGCATGGGTCAAAACGGAAATCAGAATGCATCGGGTACAGATTGGGCGCGGATGTTGGGCGATGCTGCCACGGTGCGCGACTTCAAGAACTTTCACTGGGAAGGGTCCTTTAACGAGTATCTGGATTTAGTGAAAAAAAATCCTGCGATCACGCGCAATGCGTTTCAACGCATGTACGACATGATCCTTACGTGGGGCACGGGATCTTACGTCGAGTACAAGAAGAACATTATTCGTTACAAATTTTTTGATGATCCTATTGAGCACGGAAAAGATGCTGTTTTTGGCTTAGATGTGCCGCTCATGAAGCTCGTGCATTTCTTCAAGAGTGCTGCGCTCGGTTACGGAACCGAGAAGCGTGTTTTGCTCCTACACGGTCCCGTTGGCTCCGCTAAGTCGACCATCGCGCGGTTACTCAAGAAGGGCATCGAGAACTATTCGCGTACAGACGATGGCGCGATGTACACCTTCAAGTGGGTCGACCCTCAGAGCAAGTTTGGCGATATTTTGGGCAACCAAAAAGAAGTGATGTCGCCGATGCATGAGGATCCTCTGAAGCTCGTGCCGGATGAGTTGAGGGGCAAGCTCATCGATGAGCTCAATCGGGGCTCGAAATCCACTTATAAGGTGACCATCACGGGCGATCTGGATCCCTCTAGTCGCTTTATTTACCGGGAGTTTTTGAAGCGTTATCAAGGGGACTGGCAGAAAGTCCTCGATCATATCCGCGTTGTGCGCTTGGTGTTGTCAGAGAAGGACCGCATCGGGATTGGAACCTTTCAGCCAAAAGACGAAAAAAACCAGGACTCGACCGAACTCACGGGCGATATCAATTATCGCAAAATCGCTGAGTATGGATCGGACTCCGATCCGCGCGCGTTCAACTTCGATGGTGAGTTCAATGTCGCCAACCGCGGCATCGTAGAATTCATCGAGGTTCTCAAGCTCGACGTGGCGTTCTTGTATGACTTACTTACGGCTTCTCAGGAGCACAAGATCAAGCCCAAGAAGTTCGCGCAAACCGATATCGACGAGGTCATTATTGGTCACACCAATGAGCCTGAGTTCAAGAAGCTTCAGAACAATGAGTTCATGGAAGCCTTGCGCGATCGTACGGTGAAGATCGACGTTCCTTATATTACCAAGCTAAAAGAAGAGACCAAAATCTACGAGAAGGACTTCAACGCCTCTCGCATCAAGGGCAAGCACATCGCTCCGCACACGGTCGAAGTGGCCGCGATGTGGGCGATCCTCACGCGCTTGGAGCAACCTAAGAAGGCGAACCTTTCGCTGCTTCAGAAGCTAAAGCTTTATGATGGCAAGACGCTCACAGGGTATACCGAGGACAACGTTAAGGAGCTGCGCAAAGAAGCGATTCGCGAAGGTCTCGAAGGCATTAGCCCTCGTTACGTGCAGGACAAGATCTCCAATGCGTTGGTGAACGATAAGGCCGGCGACGTGGGCTGCGTGAATCCATTTATGGTGATGAACGAGCTCGAAGGGGGCTTGAAGCATCATGCGCTCGTGGGTTCTGACGAGAAACGCCGCGAGTACCGCGAGCTTCTCGCTATGGTGAAGCAAGAGTACGAGGATATCGTTAAGAACGAGGTCCAGCGTGCGATCTCGGCCGATGAAGACGCAATCGCCAAGCTCTGCGCCAACTACGTCGACAACATCAAGGCTTACACGCAGCGCGAGCGCGTGAAGAACAAGTACACGGGCCAGGACGAGGAGCCAGATGAGCGTCTGATGCGGGCGATCGAAGAAAAGATCGATATTCCGGATAGTCGCAAGGACGATTTTCGCCGTGAGATCATGAACTACATCGGTGCGCTTGCGATCGATGGCAGGACTTTTGATTATAAGACCAACGAGCGCCTACATAAGGCTCTTGAGCTCAAGCTGTTCGAAGATCAAAAGGACACGATCAAGCTCACTTCGTTGGTTTCGAACGTCGTTGATCGCTCGACCCAGGAGAAGATCGACGTCGTAAAAACCCGACTCATCAAGAACTACGGCTATTGCGAGATTTGCTCGACCGACGTGCTGAACTTCGTGGCGAGTATTTTCGCCCGCGGGGATGTGAAGAAGAAGGGGTAATGATGAGGAGTGTCGGCGATGGTGTTGCGTCGACAAGGCTTTTTGTAGGGCAGTGAGTGGAGTTCATGATCTGGAAGGGAGAAAAAGCTCGGTGATTTATAATATAAAAAGAGACCACTCCCGCTTTCGCCAGATCGTGAAGGGGAAGATCAAGCACGATCTAAAGAAGTACGTCACCCATGGCGAGATGATCGGTCGCAAGGGCAAGGACATGGTGACGATCCCGATTCCGCAAATCGAGATCCCTCACTTCAAGTTTGGCGATAAAGAGCAGGGCGGCGTGGGCCAGGGCGACGGCAAGCCTGGCGACCCCGTCGGAAACGGAGATCCACAGCAAGGCGACGGGCAGGGGGAGGCAGGCAACACTCCTGGCAATCATTCGATCGAGGTCGACCTCACGCTTGCTGAGCTTGCTGAGATCCTGGGCGAGCAGCTAGAGCTACCTAAGATCGAGCCGCGCGGCCATAAGACTCTCAAAAGCAAGACCGAGAAGTACACCGGCATCGCCAATCAAGGACCCAATTCGCTGAGGCATTTTAAGCGCACGTTTCGCGAGACTCTGCGCCGGCAAATCGCCTCGGGCACTTACAATCCCGACAAGCCTGTCATCATCCCGATTAAGCGCGACATGCGGTTCCGCTCCTGGAAAACCGATGTCCGCCACGAGAACAGCGCGGTCATCATCTATATGATGGACGTGTCGGGCTCTATGGGTGATGAGCAAAAAGAGATCGTTCGGACGGAGGCCTTTTGGATCGATACGTGGCTGAGGTCCCAATATAAAGGCATCGAGACCCGCTACATCATCCACGACGCTACCGCGCGCGAAGTTGACGAAGACACCTTTTTCAAGACCAGAGAAAGCGGCGGCACGCTCATCTCTTCCGCCTACAAGCTCTGCGAGAAAATCATCGAGACCGATTACGCGCCTTCGGACTGGAACATCTATCCGTTTCATTTCTCCGACGGCGACAACTGGTCGGGCGAAGACACCAAGCTTTGCCTCGAGATTTTAGAGAAGAATCTGCTCAACGTCTGCAACGTGTTTTGCTACGGCCAAGTCGAGTCGCGCTACGGGTCGGGTCAGTTCTACAAGGACCTCAAAGAACACTTTGGGGGCGAGCATGAGTCGGTGATCCTCTCGAAGGTCGAGAACAAAGAGGGCATCTTGCAATCGATCAAGGACTTCTTAGGGCGGGGCAAGTGATGAAAGGGAGGCGCTAGTGTCGAGCGACGAGTACATGAGCAGTCAGTTACCTCCCGACTTGCTCAAAATCCGCGATGAGATCCGGGGCTATGCCGAAGGCTATGGGTTGGATCCCTTCGAGACGATTTTTGAGATGGTCGATTCAGAGCAGATCAACTCGCTTGCGGCGCTGGGCGGGTTTCCTGTGCGCTATCCTCACTGGCGTTTTGGCATGGACTACGATCAGCTGTCGAAGGGCTATGAGTGGGGCTTGCAGAAGATCTACGAGATGGTGATCAACACCAATCCGTCTTACGCCTATCTGATGAAGTCCAACAGCATTGTGGATCAGAAGACCGTGATGGCTCACGTCTATGGGCATGTGGATTTCTTCAAAAACAATTACTGGTTCTCCAAGACCAATCGCAAGATGCTCGATGCGATGGCCAATCACGCCGTCAAGATCCGCAACTACATGGATCGCTACGGGCAGGACACGGTCGAGAATTTTATCGATCGCTGCCTCACGATCGAGAACCTCATCGACCCTTATTTGCCGTTCGTGAATCCTAAGCCCAGAAGTAAGGCGGACGGGCCGTTTGACGAGCATGAGCCCCAGACGCCAGAGGTTGGCAAGCTCAAGATCGATCGGTCTTACATGGATAAATACATCAATCCGCCTGACTTTATCGAAGAGCAGAAGAAGCGGATGGAGCAATCCCAGAAAAAGAGCAAGCGCGTGCCCGCGGAGCCGCAGAAAGACGTGCTTGCGTTCTTGCTTGAGTACGCGCCGCTTGAGCAATGGGAGCACGACGTGCTCTCTATCGTTCGCGACGAGGCTTATTACTTTGCTCCTCAAATACAGACTAAGATCATGAACGAGGGCTGGGCTTCTTACTGGCACTCCAAGATCTTGACCCGCAAAGCGCTCAAGGATTCGGAGATCATTGATTTTTGCGACCATCATGCAGGCGTGATGGCCATGGCCCCGGGCCGAGTGAATCCCTATAAAGTGGGCATCGAGCTCTTTCGCGATATCGAGGAGCGCTGGGATCGCGGCAAGTTTGGCAAAGACTACGATGACTGCGACGACATGGTTGCTAAGGCTAAGTGGGACAAGAAGCTAGGGCTCGGCATGCAGAAGATCTTTGAAGTGCGCCGCGTATGCAATGACATCACGTTCATCGATGAGTACCTCACTGAGGAGTTTGTTGAGCGCTATAAGATGTACACCTATCAGTTCAATCGTCGCACCAATCAGTATGAGATCGCGGAACGGGATTTTAAGAAGATCAAAGAAAAGATGCTGTTTCAGCTCACGAATATGGGTCAGCCTTTTATGTACGTCACGGATGGCAATTACCAGAACAAGGGCGAGCTGCTTCTGTCTCACAAACACCAGGGCATGGACCTGGATGTAAAATGGTCGCGCGAGACGATGCGCTCGCTGTCGGAGATCTGGAAGCGCCCCGTGAACGTCGAGACTGAGATCGATGGACAGAAGAAGATCTTCAGCTATCTGAACGGCGAGTTTTCGGAGAAGTTTTTGTAGGGCTAGTTAAAACTGGTCCCTCAGTCTTTTGATGTTGATCGAGTCAATAGGATGATCACACCTGGAAGGGCATTTTGTTGGGAAAACACCGGATATTCTCGTCTTCATTGACTGGGTACTACGCAAAACCAGCGCCAACGTTCAGCAATTGCCCTTTTCCCTCAATCCTAGCAACACGCTAGGGTGGCAGTTTC
>JACCDG010746321.1_pt1 | contig 32952 bp, 35 predicted proteins | sample 7442471 | NCBI WGS metagenome assembly JACCDG01 (sample SAMN15323444, study PRJNA562643) | freshwater metagenome | isolation source: river surface water | place: USA:Blue River Watershed | collected 2017-08-17 | reverse complement strand
TCACTTTTTTCGAATTCTTTTTTAGCTTTTTCAAATGAGTTCCCTGTGGTCATAACATCATCTACCATAATACATGGGGCGTGATGATCAATTACACAATATTTTAGTAGGGCTTTAGCTAGTCTAGTTCCGCCAGTTGGGATTCCCCATACTTTTTTAAATTTTATATTTTGTGCAATTAATCGGGCGAAAAATTCAATATCATCATCTGTCAAATAGTCACAATCTATCTTATAGTTTGATTCTTCTCCACTACTAAGATTAACTTTGCCATATCTAAAAATATTACTCATCTTTTAATGTATACGTTTATCTAACCCCATTTTTCTGCTAATCCAAGTTCTAATAATGATTCATTAATAGACGGCAAGATACTATTACCATCTTCATCTAATTTATATATAGTAACAAGCCATCTTCCATATTTTTCTTGAGTTTTTTCTGTTTCTATCCAAACTATTTGCCCGATTGATATTTTTGATTTAATATAATCTGATGCTTGAGTGTTTTTCCCTTCTGGCGCGTTAATCTTAGCCAATCTTCCTTTTATTGCATGCTTAATATAAAAGCCTAAGTCTATTTCAAGTTTAACAGTATCTCCGTCAATAATCTGTTTCACTTCAGCGTAATAAGTGTGTTTTTTTTGTTTCATTAATTTACCTAATTGTATAAAGTTTGATTTTCGCACATAATCTCTATTTGTGATATAATTGGCTGGCAATATAGAAGTAGATTTCTCTTTATAAAATAATCTGCGCCATCGAACTTCATTATATCATATTCGGTAGCGTTATCTTTATTTGAGAGATAATTTAAATAATCAACAACCCAACTTTGAGTTTGTTCATCAGCATATGGAACCCACTGCAAAAACCAATCGAGTGGATATGAATCAAAACCATAAACATCATAATATCCATTCAATACACTTTTAAGTTTCTCAACATTACTGTCAATATCATATCCAATTGCATTAATTGTAAGTTGTTTTTTGAATTCTGATAATGACTTCCATTCGTTAATTATAATATCAAATATACTTTTAGATACAGCGTCCATTTCCATATATAACTATATATACTGACATTTAAACCTTAATTCTTGCAGGTTTTTGTGTTTAAAAAAAATAACTCTTTATTATGTGGCTTGGGCTTTTAAAACTTTCAAAAAGAGAATATGTAAGCTATGAAGAAGCTAAACAATGGGCGATAGATAATAACATTAATACAGTCGGTGAATGGCACAGCTCAAATAAACCAAAATCATTACCGAGTCAACCTAGAAATATTTACCCGGAATTTACAACTTGGTCAGAGTTTTTTAATAAGCGAAAAAACTCTGGGCGTGGAAATTTAAAAACATACGACGAAGTTAGACAATGGGTATTAGAAAACAAAATAAGAAACATACACGAATACCAAAAAAGATACAAAGAACATCCAGATGGTGGATTGCCTTCTCAACCACAAAGAGTTTATGAAGACTTTAATGATAGAGGGGGATATGATTTCTTTTTTAATAAAAAAGAACAATCATCGTTGTCGAGTGACAGGCGCAATATTAATACATCAAATATTGATTTGAATCAAAAAAACAATCTTAAAAAACTTATAATCAAATATATATATGAATCTCCATATAGACCGGTTACAACAAAAACACCCGATAGATTTTTTAAATATGTTTTACCAACTAGAATCTCTATTAATCAAGCTCAAACTAATGCTTCATCTCCTGTTTTAGAAACTGACTCTAAGGCTACAGCTGACTATAAAAGATTGAATCAAAATTTAAATAAGTCAGCGGCTTACAAAAATGTGCCAATAATAAATATTAACCCAAAACCTATAAATGAAAATTCAATATATAATCACTTTGAGTCTCAGGGCGAACAGTGTTTTTTTTGTGGTAGGGGACTATTTAACACAGTATTCAAAGAAAGAGACATTCAGGTAGAACACTTGGTCGCAAAAAGCACATTCATTGGCATTTTAAGAAAGTGTCAAAATCTAATATACCTCATACTAAGTAAAACATCTGATATCAATAAAATAAAAAGTGATATTAGTGTAGTAAAGTCTGTATTAAACTCAAATATTATAAATGGTCTTGAGAATTACGCTCTTTGTGATGCGCAATGCAATTATTCAAAAATGACAATGGATTATAGAGGTTACATTGATTTTATGTCTAAAGTAGCCGTAGTTAATTTAAAAAAAATAATTAATTCAAATAACAAAATAAGATCAAAATCTAACGAATACAAAGAAACAGATTTAAATCATTTTAAGTCTGCAAAAATAAAAAGCTATGAATTGGTTTTAGAGCAATTAGTTAAATCTCTTGTTAGTATTTCTGGTGACGAAAGATATTTAGAGATGCTGCCTACAAGTTGGTCAAATAAGTCCAATATTCAAAGTGATATTAATCTTTGTATAAGTGTCATTGAAAAAAATCCAAATTTCTCTAATATTTTAGAAAGCATTGATTTAAATCAATTAAAAACAAACTTAAACATTAATAATTGCTATGATGCAGTGTCTTTTGAGTCAAAGAAGAAAACAATAACAAATGCAGAGCTGTGTAGCTGTGTAATATGTGGTGAACAAATAAATAAAAATAATTATTTAGTGATGGATATTACATCTGAGTACGGAACTCCAATATTTGAACTAGTTCATGATGGTTGTTCTAGGTCTTGCGCAGGTCTACCATTTGTTCATTTTAAAAATCTATCTGTTTTAATAAAGGAATTTACGCCACAAAGAGAAGCATTAATTATAAAAATGGGAATTAACATAGAAAAATATTATTTAGCAATAATTAATGCTCAAAATAATCTTGAAAAATTTATTAACTCCAATATAATTTCTGAAAAGAGTAAACAATTAGCTAATATAATTTTGAATTTTATAAAGATTGGAATAAGCAATGTGGTATAAATTTTCAACTAGTAATATGCATCGTATTATGAATCCTGATTATGTTGGTAATCAGGATTATGAAAATCTTTTATCAGCTTTTATAAAAGAATATGGAACCACTAAAGATATACCTGAGAGAGACCCTAAGGGTAAATCAATGTGGCTATTGAAAGACGGAAGCATCATAGATATGGGTCAAACATATCACATGATGGCTTATAAAAAACTACTATCGGATCACAAACTAAACCCTATAACTGAACAACACGCAACAAAAGATATATATGACACATCTTTTACTCCAAATTCATTTGAGTTATATAGAAATTTTGGAAAAGGAACTGGCGCTATAAGGATTTATCATAATGGATATCCTGACGGCGGAGCGGCTATTCAATGTTATATATCACATCCACCAACCGCAGAGCAACTATCTGTACTTAAGAATATATATACATTTCAAGCAGGAGAGTATAATGATGGAAGTGTGTTTTTTGAATTTAAAGACTATTACACTCTTGAAGACGAGTTATATTCAAACAATCTTTTGAATCTAAATACTGATATTAAAAACGCCAATGAAACTTTTAATGAAGCACCAATGGCTAATCAAAATAATCAAAAGATAAAATCATTTATTTCTAATATTGACGCCACCGACAAAAATCCAATTATACCATCACTAGAAAGAAAAAGACTTTTTGAAAATTATCCTGGAGACGAAAATGCTAAACTTCGATCTTTGTATGAAAAGTCTGCATCAACAAAAATAAGTCAAAATAATGCTTTAATCCCCCCTATACATGATAATTGTAGGTGTTATATTGATACATTGCCTGGTGGAAGAAAAATCTGGCAATTTTCAGATAATTGCTGCCAAAAATGTAAAGATTTAGCTTTTATATTTAACAGAAATCAATCAGAAGTATTTGATAATAAACCGGCGATTATGCCTTCGCCAAAACCAATAGGTGAGATTAGCCCAATTAAGCCGCCAACTCCATATGAACAACCTGCCACAGTGCCTATAGTAGCCCCTGAAGATCAAATAACTAATGAATACTTATATCCAAGAAGATTATTTAATAGATTTAGATTTTAACACAAATCTCCAGGAGATAAATTTGGAGCATCCTCTGTTCCAAGCCAGCCCCACAAATGATCACTTTTTCGAGAATTACACTCAAGTATAAAATCCAGGGCTTCTCTGTTCATTTTAAACCAAGAGATTTTATCTAAACACCACTCAATGTAATCTCTATCGCGGACACAAGCTTCCATCAATGTTTGCCCTTTGTATTTACCAAATGACATAATGTCTTCTAAAGTCAATTCTTTCATTTTTTCAATGTTCCCTATTGTTTTGAATAATTAATATAAGCTTTTTGCTCATATGACCAATATGCCATTGCTTACAGAAGTTACATTTATATGTAGATAGATTGCTATAATCTTTAAATTTTCTCCTGACTATTCTTAGTGCTAACAAACAATCTTCTTGATTCTTATATTTAATTTTATCTCCGCACCTATTTCTTCTAAGTCTTCTCTTTGATGCCATGATTAGCTCTCCGACTTAATGAGGTTCATAAAAAGTCACACTTAATTCTGCTTTGATCTTAAAGCTCGGGGCACCAATTTTGTCTATTAAACCAATATCCAAGCACTCTTGTGGAGCGAGATACCACTCAGCGTGATGATTGTCATGAATTCTATTTTGGAAATATCCTGATTTTTGCCCGCAATTATCATCTAATATTTTCATTATTTTATTTTGCATAGCTTCAACATTTTTAGCGTCAGCCTTGATTTCTTCTGCTTTTCCATAAATAATATGTTGAACATCGTGTATCATAATTGTAGAATTTTCTGTAGCAAATCTTAGTTTTTCATGCCCGCATGACAAAAGTATAGCGCCACAACTCATAGCTTTTCCAGTTGCTATAGTTGCTACAGACTTTTTACTTGAGTTAATTGTGTCAATCATACTTAGAAGTGCATAAACTTGCCCACCAAATGAATCTATTAATACAGGAATCACTTCTTGGTTTGTTGCTTGAGCAAGATTCATTTGATTTCTAAATTCTTTAGCTGAAGCTTCATTAAACTCATTCACTGTAATTACAACTGGGTGTACTTTTTTACCTTCGTCAACTAGCTTAAGCATATCATCTATTTCATAAATAATATTCATTCTTCTATTTACGAATTATATACGAACGCTACTTGGCTTATTTATTATTTCACCTTTGTAGGCTAAAGCATAAATTAAACAATCATCATAACCCAATTTTAAACTTACATCTTCAAAACTATAACCAGTTCCATATAGCGCCTCATTCACTGAATACATAACTCTGTGCGCTAGATCACGATGATCAAAATGATCAGTGACTATCATATCTGCTTCTTTATATTCCACTCTTAAGTACCTCTTGTTGATTAATCACCTCTTGTATCGCAGAAAATACCTCTTCTTTAATTATAGAAATATCTTTAACTAAATCATCTTCCTCAAAATATAACGGAAATCTATAGTCTTTGGTTACTACACCAATTTGTAATCCAGCGCCTTCTTCACTTAAGCATATAGCATGATTTCCGTTGTCTCCACTTGGAAATTTATCATCTAATTCTCTTAAAAAATCTCTTATGTCACTTAATATCATAGTTTTTATACGCTCAATAAACTCTTTTAATTGTTTTTGATCTATTTAATTCCTTCGATTCCTCAAGTATTTTTTTGTACTCATTAAAATCATTGTTAGTTAGAATGTCTTGTATTAATTCTTCTGGACAACCATGAGTTGTCCGTAAAATGAATGCCTCTTCCGGGGTTTTAATTTGATTTAAGTCTTTAAATTTAACTAAAAGCTTTATAAAATTTTCTTCTTCTTGTGAAATAATTTGTTTCACATCAATAAATGTGTCAACCCACCCCATATTTCCGCTTATAAAGCAATGAATTGGCTTAACTTGATTTGAATTATTTATTGGTGAACAAATGTAATGATCTTTTTTGTCACACCAAATACATGTATAGTATTTGTATTTTTCATCTTGTTTAATGAAATTTAATTTACTTATTTCGATTATATAGTCGAATCCTTTACTTATTAAAAATTCTTCTATCCACTTAATGCGTCCCGCTCTGTCATTTTGTTATCCTCCATTTTAACTTTTAAACTACCGTCTTTGTTAGATACCAACTTTAGCACATTCATTCTATTAAAATTATTAATGAATATATAGTTTTCCTCAATATGATTTCTTAGGTGTGCCGCATATGCTCTTATATTACCAGCAACCAGTGTTTTAGTGTAATCAGGCGTTTCTTCGCTCCAGTCAAGAGACTGAATGTAGTCTTCTATTTTCTGACTCCATTCAGTCTCTATTTTAGTTTCAAGCTCTTCTTCTGTCACTTGGTTATTATACAGAATACAATCTGTATTTCTTAAATAACTTTCGTAACGAACCAGAAACTGGCTGGGTGCATAGTGCTGAATAACCCATATCATTATCTGGTTCAAAAAATATATGAGTTTCAATACCGTTAAAATTAAGCCAACTTTCAATTTCTCTTAATTCATCTTCAAAGTCTACTCTAAATAATACCAAATATGTATCATTTTTTGCTTGAAATTTTAACCCAGCCTCATAACAGACATGACCAACTTGAACTATCTGATTTGGCAAAGGAATATCAGTTCTAATAAACACGTAGATATACTCATTTTCCTAAGCCATTTTTAAGCTCCTTTTTAAATTTACTTAAATCTTTTTTAGTAGCTAAATCACTAAATATATATAATTTTTTAAATTTAGATTTTACTTTTTTGTCATCACCATAATGAAACATCAATGCTTTTAATGCATTTATATTTACCATTTTTTGGTCTTCGCCTAAAGCCAAGAATAATAATTCTTTGATATTTTCATTTGGAAGTAGTTCTTTTAATGCATATACTAAACTAGCTTTCACGTATAAATTATTCTTATTCCAACTATTTAGTACTGTGTGCTTAAATTGAATTGGGTCTTTTTGAAATAACTTAATTGCTGCGTCAATCCCATAGCAAGTAGTATATTCATAATCTTCTTTTGGATTAATTTCCAATAGTGAGGCTACTTTTTTGAATAAATCACTGTTAATCCATTCTTTTTGTTTTTGAAATAATCGAGCGTGAGTTGTTCTAGAATCTTCTTCTTCTCCATACCATGAAAAATAATCACATTGCTCTGAATCCCATCCATAATCACCGCACTCTGTTCCTGTAATTGAACTGTAATGTCCAACTGATGCTATTTCAAATGTAGGAAACTCTTTGTCCCAATCTTTAATATTGATTTTTTGTCTTAATGGAATCCATGAAGGCGCTTCGATTGAAAAATCTTTATAAAACTCTACTACTCCATCTTCAAGCTTCCTTAAATCAATCATATAAATATAATCATCTGAAGTTGCAAATTCATCATATGTTTCAACAAAAGCAAACGGCGCAGATTCCCAATTATCATCTTTTATCATTTCGTCAACTAATGTGGAATAATAAGAGTGTTCTTCATTGCAGATTGGGCTATTATAAACTTCAAGTGTAGTTTGAAATCTTGGGCAATAAATATCATTTACTCTGCCACCATATCCGTCTTTTTTAGGAGTTTCAGCTACAAGTTTTAATTCGGGTAGCGAATAAACTTGTATTCCTGATCTTTCACTAGTTAATGCATACCATTTATTGTTTCTAAATATTGGCTGAAAGGTGCCTTTAACTCGGGCACCCTTAAATGCGCTAATTTCATAATCACCTAAAAACACCTTATTGCCATCTACTATCTCATAAACATTTGCATAACATTGTTTAGCTATTGAAGAAGTTCCATCTTCCCATTTATGATTATAGCTTTCGACCCTATCTGACACTTCGGCTATATATCTATGTTGATATAAATCTGCGTTTGTGTCAGATAAAAGTTTTTTAAGATATTTTTGACTCCACTCAAGTAGCTCATCTTTACTTTCTGTAGCTAAAATGTTTTTTATCTCGTTAAATCTCATTTTGAAGCCACCAATAAATCTGTTGCATTATATGGTTGATTTTTGTAATCATCTAGTATTTTTATAACTAAATTTTTACAATCTTTATTAAGATATTTTTCAAACACCAAATATGCATTTGTATAATATGGTTCGCGACCATGAGTTAATGCATAAATAGCACGGCTCAATGACGCCCCAGGAATATCCCCGTTTTCTATCTTTATAGGATTAGTAACTGCCGTGTAACACTTTCTCCAGTCTTTACCACGAAGAATGGCATATAAAAGATGATGACTGAAGTTAAGCTTTTGGTCTGAATCTAAAAGTTCCTTCCAAAGAGTTTTTGTTAATTGATAATAATTGTCTTGATATTCTTCTTTAAAGAATAATTTGGTTATATTTTTTGATAATGTATTCATTTGTGTCTCCTGTAAATTAAGTTTAATAACGACGAAAAGAAAATAGTATAATTCGTCGGAGGAGACCTGCTTTTGTTTAATCTATTCTATAACATATTTTTATTATACACCTTTTTTCTGTATTACATGTAGTTCAATCAATGATACTACACCTGGGTTATCTTCTAAAAAGAAACTGTGATGTTCTCCTTTACATTTATACCCATTCACGCAATTAAATTCCCTACATCTTCTTGGTCTTTTATTGTATATTTTACATCTATCGTTATCCCCTAAGTAAACGCACTTTCTATTCTCGTATGGTAAAGCCCATGTTGTAATGTTATTGTCTTCATGAGACTTTACTAAACAAGCTTTATCAAACGCCTCAACTTCATTCTCGTCCAATAATACGGCAAATTGATGCGTAGTTTGTTTGCAACAACATGCTGTGCAATATTCACAAGGAGGATTATTCATAAGCTTTCTAGATTAGACCTCGCAGAGACTTGAACTCTGTTGTGGAATTTTAGAGATTCCTGACTATCCTATCGTCGTCGAGGTCGAGGTCTAATCTTCTTATATATACGTCATTCAGATTAAGATTGAATATAGATTATGTGGAGGCGACGAGATTCGAACTCGCAAGACTCCTGCTTGCTCAAGCTTAACTTCAGCAAAACAGGTGCTTTCCCTAATAAGCTTCGCCCCCAAAAAATGGTCTATACGGGCGGAATTGAACCGCCATCCGATGGGTCACAGCCATCTATTTTACCATTAAACTACGCATAGCATGTGAATTGGTACCCCTGACAGGATTTGAACCTGCATTTCCTCCAATTACAGCGTCTAGTTTCGAAGACTAGGCTGAGTACAGGGGTATAAATTATTTTAGTAAACACCTTTTTCACTTGTATGAAAAAAAAAATAAACAAGATACCTTTAATAGTTGAACAATCTAATTGTCCATATCACCACTAAGTAGTTACAATATTCAACGTCTACTAAACTGGTCCCCTTGATAGGACTTGAACCTACATTTCCTCCAAATTACAGCGTCTAGCTTAGAAGGCTAGGCTGAGTACAAGGGGTTATTTAACTCTCTCAATTATACCAAGATCATATATAGATTTTTTTTTAAATTCACTGGTTGCTCTAAAATCAGTTATTTCTTCGACTTCTTGATATACTACTTTACCTGAGTCATTAGAGATAATCAAAACACATGATCCGTCTTTAGTTTTATAAATAGCATTTACCAACAAACCTTCTGTTTCAATTTTCCAGCTTTTTCTAATATCATCAGCATATTTTTCTAATTTCTCTTCTACGTTTCTACGAATACCACCAAGGGTGTCTCTTATATAAAATTCACATATTTCTTCATCAGTGTAATTTTTATAATCATAGCTAATATCAGCTATCGCCCTAGGTGAGTAAAAATATCCTGAATTCGGAAACGCTGGATCAGACTCAACATAAAACCATCTATCGTCAGTTAAAAGGATATCGCCCTTTTTTATAGACTGTGCTACCATATCACTTATACCCATGTAGTTATATACGATTTTTTACAAATGTGAACGGCTGGATTCGAACCAACATACTGTTATTAACTCAGTGTCCCACAGTCCGGGGCATACGTTTACCAATTTCGCCACGCGCACATTTGTAAAGTTTATGGGCACAGAAAGATTTGAACTTTCACTCTTTTTAGGGAACCAGTTTCTTAAACTGGCGCGTAGACCGTTCCGCCATGTGCCCGAAATTTTATGGGAGAAGCTAGTTTTCAACCCAGCTATATTATCTAGCTTCTCAGTCAAGAACCCCGCAGAGTATAATGACGACTCCAATGGGTAAGTCATAATGTATAGCCTGGATAGCCACAACAGAGGACTTACACCGCACTATTATTCTTATACGTAAATATTGGTGCGAACGGAGAGACTCGAACTCTCACCCGATTGGCTACGGACTAACTTCTGAAGATAGCGTGTACTTCCATTTCACCACGTTCGCATATTTTTGGTGCCGTGTCTGAGAGTCGAACTCAGTTGATGGTTAGAGAGATTTACAGTCTCCCCCCCGAAGCCGTTGGGGCATACACGACATAAATATTGGTGGCAGAAAAGAGATTCGAACTCTTATCCCCGTACTCCCAAGGTACGTGCTTTTTCCATTAAGCTAATCCGCCATAAACTGGTCAGGAGAAAGGGCTTTCACCTTCATCTTAAGCGCCCTATGCGCTCTGTTTTGACATTAAACTACTCCCGGTAAATCTGGTCAGCCATCAGAGAGTCGAACTCTGCTTGAATCCATCCAACGGAAACCTTTCACCTCGAAATTTATGGCTGACATAAAACATTTAATGGCTCGATAGGGGACGTACTTGCTATCGACTTACGGATACCACTTTAACGGAGAGTTTGATAACCCTGGTATCACCGCATTTACATAATCTATATTCAATTTTCAATGTACTAAACTAAAAAACCCTGAGCTTTCGTATACTCAGGGTTGTGAAAAACTTACGACAAATTTTCTACAACCCTGGAGGGGGTGCTGGTAGACCATTATAGAGTGCGTGTCGTCTGATATACATAGTATTAATTTATCCTTTAAGTATTATACGTCAACTTTCCTTCTTTCTATACGTAATTTTTGTGAGATTTGAAAAAAAGTTTATTTTAGGTTATTTTCAGATTTAAATCTTGCCATTACGATGGAATAAATTTCATTTAAACATGGATCATTCCAGCTGTTTGTGTCCACCTCTGACATTTCTACTGTAGTATATGGAATGTTTTCTTTATCTAAAAGAGCCTTAGATTCTATATCCTTAAGTATAGCCTCTTCTTTTGTTTGACTCCTTCCTAATGGATTATAACGATGATGTTCTGAGTTTCTTATTAGAAGAATATTTAAATTATTTAGCCCCTTAAATGACTCAACTACACCACTACACCACGCTTCATTACACCCAATACCTTTATATAGCAATCCTAATATAAAGGGTGAATCTGTGACCGCTATATCTACTTTATCTAAAAGTCTTATAGTTCTATAATATTGCTTTCCTGTTACATATGGCTGACACTGTAATGTCCCTTTGTCCTCGGACCAAGTTTTATCTTTAGCATACTCTTGTATCAACTCACAATTAATGTGAATTCTTTTTAACCTGTAAAAAAGACCACTAGCTAGCGTACTCTTGCCACAACAAGGACCGCCGATCAAGTTAATAAATAATGTAGATTCAATTGTCATGTTTTTCTTTATGTGGGCAAATTCCATATATACCTTTTGCACAATTACAATTAAAACATAAAACTGTGTATATATCTGGGTAACCTTGTATTCTGGCTTGATTCCATGCGTCCTTGCCCCGTCTCTGTTTTTTTGTTTTATCTCTTCCATTTAAATGCTCAAGAGTTAAAAACTTAATATTTAATTCACCACAACACTGGCATTTTCCGCCATAGTGCTCTATACCTTCCAATTTAGATTTCTCACGCCACATAATTGAGTTTAACTTAAAAGCTTCTTTATTTTCTTGGCGATATTTCTTCATGTATTGTTTTTGTTTAATTTTATTAAACTCTCTCTCTTCTTCTGTTAACCTAGGTTTTCTACGCTTACTTTCATAAGTTCCATTTTGTTTCTCAAGTTTAATTCTTTTAGTTTCTGATTTGATACAATCAACACAAAAAGAAGACAATCCGTCTTTGAGATTTTTTGATTTATGAAATGAATTATATGATTTTTGTGTTAAGCATTTTTTACAGTATTTTTTCATAGCAATATATGTTTATAACTATCAATTTATTATACCTACAAATAATAGAAAAAATTAATGTAAAGAGTCTTATCGCTTGGCATATTATGTATACGTTAGCGATTAATATCCCAATACTTAGGCAGAAACTTCGGTTTCATAATATCTACAAAATGCTTTCTCCACATTGAGTTAAATGCAGATATGTCGTCAACTCTAGTAGCAACTCTCTTCCACACATTATTATCACCAGCAAGATGATGTTTTTCCTTAGATAGCTCTAGGGCTATTTCATCGGAATAATCACCAACATAATCTTCAACAGCTATCATCAAATCTAGACATCTATCGTCTGGAATACTATCTTTGTAACAGATTAGAGACTTTGCTGACTTTATAGCTTTGGCTCTAACTATATCTTCTTTTGTGACCTCTTTAGATATTAGTTTCTTTTTAAGAAGATTAGCATGTGTTTCGTATTGCTCGTGGCATGGAGCGCACAACAAAACTAGATCATGTGAGCTATAACCTTTAACACTAAACGGAAAATGTCTCCTAAAACATCTAGGGATGGTATGGTGTTTTGTTAAATTTTCAACAGAACCACAAACTACACAGATATTTTGTTTATCTTCTAAATAGAAAGAGTCAAGGCAATATCCGAGTCCACTAGGGTTAAAAAGAAGTTTAATTGTGTAAGGGTTTTCTTCAACAAGTTCAGCTAGACCCTTGTCTATATACCATTTAGCTCTTTTCTTCCCCATGCGACACATTAAGACACCATCTGGAGATAGCATCTTGCAATTTGAGTATGCAGGTGATTTTAAAGCTGACAGGTACATATAATTTAATCAAGTTTTTATTTCCTAAGTAATAGATTAAACTAGTACGCCTGTATCCATTTAAAAGACGGTGTTTAAACTACTGATTTTATTATACGAGAAAAGTGTTCAGTTTTACTTCTTTTTTTTGAAGTGTAGGCTTACAATATCTGAACATATATCTAAACATATCTAATATAGTGTATCCAGATATGGTAAGGGTCACATTTTTTGAGCAGGTAGAGTAATTATTTTTTGTAAAATATCAATATGAATGTGTCAAAGTTATTAAAAGCCGCACAAATGCTTCAATCTGAAAATCCTGGAATGTCAAACGAAATTAGTCAGATTGCTCAAAATATTCAAAACGCATCTCCGACATCAGATGACGTAAATAATATGGTTAATGAAAACCCGCAAAACGAAACGGGAATGAATCCAAATATTGATCAAAAATATGTCCAGCCAATGTCCGGGAAAGTAGAGTTACACAGAATTACATTAAGTATAGAAGTTCCAGAAAACACTGATGAAACATTTTTAATTAACGCAATTATGACACTAAGAGAAACTTTATCAGAAAAAGGCTTCAGGCTAAAAGGATATTCATTCGATGAGCGAACAAAAGGATAATAACGAAATTAACGAACAAGAAGACCAGGGAGCTAGGCTTTCGTTTTCAATGGATAAAATTCACAAAAACGAATATAAGGTCGGCAAATCAGGTATAACAGCAACAACTATTTCTGGTGCAGAGCCCACATTTAAACCCAAGTATAGTGACAAAGACGGATATTCATCTAGTGAACTTTTAAACAAAAACATTGATGATTTGGCAAAAAAACTTAATTTTAACACAAAACTAGAAGAAGAAATTGAAGAAGAAATATTAGAAGAAGAGACTGAAGAAGAAGTGACAGTTAAATCTGATAACATAACTGACTTAACCGAAGAACAAGTTATTGAAAATTTAAACTATTACATCAACTTAATAGATTTACCAACTCCACAGACTAAATTACCAAAGATAACATCAGTTAAAACAAAAGCCTCTATTAAAAAAGATAATTTTTGTAGAAATTGCGGCACGAGATTTACGGAGCAAGATAATTTCTGCGCAGATTGTGGAACACACAGAAATTAAAATCAAAGGCTTTTCTTTTATTTTCTTGAAAATAAAAGAGTGTGGTATTTAAAATTCAAGAAAATCTCACTAAGGAAGCACAATCTTAGAGTTGACCTAAGAGTATACCCCGGTGATGAGCTTGAAATGCCAGAAGAACAAGAGTTAGCGAGCAAACTTAAGTCACTACTTTCTTCTTCTATTATTAAAGGATTAGACATAATAGGAATAACATCCAGATTTGGTGTTCAAATTGGACTTTTTGCAAAACAATTAGCTGAACAAAACAGAATTGACATTAAGGTAATTCCTGGGCAAGATTATACTACAGCTGATAAATATAAAGCTGTTTTTTATAACATTCAACAAGATATTGCTCTCGGAAAAATGTATATGGATGCGGCAAAAGAAGTGAAAGCTCAAGGAGGAAAAATTTTGCTATACGATTTATCGAAAAGCCACGCGAGAGCACTGAATCAAATAAAAGAAACTCAGTTGGCACCAGACTTTGTGGAAATATATAACGCCCACTCATCTGTTTTTAAAGATTTAAATATAGATTTTTTTGAAGTTATTTCGTCTGCGGCAAGATCAGGCTCTGATCTTGAGAGTATTCCGGTATATACAGAAATACCAAGAAAGAAATTAGTAGATATTGGCTTACTACAAGAAGAAGAAGGAGAGTCTTATGTACCTGGGTACTTAAGATAATATTAATAAATGGCAAGATTATACTGTTCAAAAGAAGACGTGAAAAAATATTTACCGCCAAATGTTTCAATTGAAGGCGACAACCCAACTCCTGATTACAGAAATCCAACTCCTGAATCAGTTTTTAATATTGATTTAGATTATTTTGTGGAACAAGCGTCAGATGAAGTTGATGGGTCTTTGGCAACACAATATGATGTCCCGCTTAAAAAGGTTAATTTTGATGGAGAAATTGGATATCCAAAGCCAATTTTAGAAATTGTAGCCATCCTCGCCGCCGCAAGAATTTTTGAACAAAAATTACAAGGAACTGATAGGCAATATTCAGACGCAATAAAAGAAAGAACAAAATGGGCGTATGACCAGTTAGCCAAATTACAAAATGGAGAACTTAGAATTTATGGCAACAGGAACACTCGTGGAGATAGATTTGTAAGGTCAACAATAAGAAATATACCAAGAAATCCAGCAGTTGATGGAAGAAGCAAAGGTTCTTCTTAAAAATTAGGTTCAAGTGCTTTATTTTAGTAATTAAATAGAGTGGTAGAACGAATTTACGACACTCTTAAAGGTATATTGTGGACAGATTTTCCAAAAGATGCAAGTGGCACACCGGCTGTTTATAATCGAAGAGTAACTCAGTGGATGTTTGGCGATAGAGACATACTGCCAGCGCCACTTGGAATAGTAATTAAAGAGCCAAAAAGTTCATTTAAAGATATTGGTTATGGGCTTAGAAAAATAACCTACTCTATAACTATAGTTATTTATTCTTCGAACGATGATAAAGAAACATCAGAAAGAATTGTTCAAGAAGCGGCTAGAATAGCAAATGCAAGTTTAAAGGATCACAGAACAATATGGGTTTGTGAATTGTGTCCTATATGTGAAAAGCTTCCTTTAAGCCCAATACATTATATAGATAGTGGGGTTATAACTAATGTTGGTATCACCACAGCTATATTACCCGCAAACCAAACATCTTACACGGTTTCCGTGAACGGAAACCCAACTGGATTTGCAGGAACAGCTTATATTAGATTATCAAGAGGAATTTCTGGAAAAATGACATCAGCTGAAATTTTATCTTGCGGACTTGGAATCACCAGTAGCTCTTACACCGACGCATACTCTACTTTAACATTTACTCTATCAAGTGGCTCCGCTCATCCAGGGTATGCACAAACAGTTTTAAATAATTATGCAAGAGAGTCCATAAATACTATTTATGAATTTTGGGGAGAAACACACGCATCTGGAATTCCTCAATATGTAGATTGGGCAGGGGTTGCATATAATTCCGTTCAAAGACTAATGTCAGATTGGAGCGCCGGATTTAAACCAACGTCATTTACTTCTGTAGCAAATGTAAACGACAATTTTAATTCATTAGTTTCTGGAAAAGTTGAGTTAGTTAGGGTTTTACAAGATATACAAGTTAGTGAAGTTAATAACTCAGATGATGGTATGGGCGCGGCACTATTACACAAAGCGTCATTTACAATAGTCGGTGATGAAATTGTAAGTGTCGATAAATTTGGTCCCAATAATGTTAATGTTAATGCAGTATGACAACAGCACAAAAGTTTTTTCATAACATAATTCACCTAGGGGCGGTTTCTTTTGAATCCGTTGATAAAGTGATTGGAGATTTAAATAAAAACGCCGGATTATCTGCTGATTTATTTTCAAAAGGCGCTGAAGTCATAGGATCAACTGTTTCTGAGAATTATGATTTAGGAAATATACTTGGTGATTATAGCTCAGAAATAGTTTCTAATGACAGTGATGTGCTTAAACAAAGCCTACAAAACGCATACACAGGCATAGCATCAACACAGTCAGTTCCATCATTAAACCTAAGTACTCATATTTCAACAAGTGTTTTAAACTATACAGCGAACATGTCTAGTACATTTTTGTCTGGTCAAATGTATTCATTTTCAGCGTCTGGAATTGGATCAACGAGTGTAATTTCGGTTTCAATTAATCTGTTAAACATATCAGGAAATATGTTTAACTCACATCTGTATGATGTACCTATTGATTTTGGAGTATACGGAGTTAATGCTTATAACGGAAGCAACTACACTAGTTCAAATTTAATAAAATTTGATTATGCTTGGTCATATTCTTCTGTAGTAAATAATTTAATCATTAAACTAAATTACTCAACTAGATCATTAACTAATTATTATATTACTTTTTATTGGGGATCAACTGATTTAAATCATATAAGTACAAATATATCAAATAGCAATTTATATGTTGGTACACAAAACTTTATAACAAATGTTGGAATATTAACCACATCAGTTACTTCAGTTAGTGTTACTGATGTTTCAGGTAGAAAAAATTTCTGGTCCAATAGTGTTCCTTATAATATTAACTTTACCAGAAGATCATTTATAGAAGCCAGTCCTTATCTTTGGGCTGAAAACAGGATTAATGCAAATTTGGTAGACGGAAGACCTTCGTATATAGTTCCTCCAACAAGATATCCTGTTACAAATGTTTCATTGCTAAGAAATGAATTAAATTATTCAAGTAAGTTTAGTTCAGTTTATAGTTATATGTATACATCTGGTTTGAAATACAATACCGATATATCCGCAGATGTATTAGTTGAGTTTTTAAACTCATCAAATAAATATTATAAGTTAAATTCAAATAATATTTATGAAACAAAACAAAATTATGTACCGCTAAGTTTAGCTGTTTTTCAAAAAAATCCAAAAAAGCAAAATTTAGGATATTCAAGCGGCTACTCTTTAATTGAATACAACCAAATCGTCCCCTCTGCTTTTGTTAAGGTTATAGACTCTGAAGATATTTGGGAACATTTTTCTCTAAATATGGTAAAAACAAAAAGCTATTACAAATCATTACAGAAGTTTATTTCTGAAAATAATGGAAATGGAATATCAGATAATTTTATTGCCAACTTTTTATTCGGTACAACAATTATTGATGTATCAGATTATTTTAAAAATGAAAGCTTAATAATATCCCAAAAAACACTTAAAGAATTTACTCAACCATATGGGCAAAATAAAATTGATCCAATTAATTTTTCAAAATATGAAGAAAAGTCTATATATAAACTCACAAATATAGTTGCAAGCAAGGAATTTGTTACTTTTTCTGGCGGAAAATTAAACATAGCTAGTTTGCCTAAACTGCCAAGCAATCAAAGCTTTGAATTATTTAAACCAGTGAGCTACACTTGTAATGGAATTGACCCATATAATCAAGGAACAGGGTTAGCGCTTGACTACACAATTAATTTAACATTTGAATACGAAAATCAAAACACTTTATATAAAAAATTATACTTAATGGCTTCTAAATATCTTCTTTCAGAAAACGATTACTACGAAAGAGATGAGCTAAATCAATCAAATTATGGATATTTTTATCTTTATAGCCCATTAGTCGAAGACGACTCTGTTTATAGTGTTTCAAATATTGAGGAATTTAGACTATATGGGTATTCTGGATTAGTTCCTGATCTAAAAGATGGAGTTGTAAGACCGATTTTAACTAAAGTATTTTCTCCAAATGATTCCACTAAATACACATATGAACAATATGTCCAGCTTTTGGCTTCTCAGGGTATAGTAGACCCAGATGATGTTCAAGAGGCAATACAAAGATTTTTAGACGCTGGCAATACCTTTAGTGATCCAAATTTAAGCACTCACAGCAGTCAATTTGTTGCATTAAATGAAATTTCAGTTTGCGCAACAAATTATGCATTAGACACGCCAAAGTATTGGAATGACAATATATATAACGCTGATTTAGCTGAAATTTCAAAAATAGATAATGCTGGTGGATTCACTGCACTAAGGTCACAAATAGTGAATGGATCAGCAGTTGACAGTATTAACAATCCAGACGCTGATTTTGTAATACCAGGTGTGCCAATAGGATTTAACTGTAAAGTTGATAGAATTATAGTTAATAACCCAGGAAGTAAACAAGTTCCAGGACAATATACTTCATGGATTCTTCCGCCCACTGATCAAATTAGTACCGAACAACCCGCGCAAATTAAGTTTAATATTAGCGAAGGAGGAACTCTTGATGCCACTTCAATAGAAATTTTAAATCGCGGAAATTTCTATTTTGACTTTAATACATTTTTAACCGATGTAGGATTTACAACCGGAATTGGATCAACAAACGCAAGTATTAACGTCAAAATGGATAATGTAGCGAGGTTTACAGCTACCGTTTCGTTTAATGAGATTACGGACTTTATACAAACAGAACCCCCTGCTTATGGTTATTTATCAGGATTTAAATTTAACAACAAAGCATTTGTTGGGTTAGGGTTTACTTGTACTGCAAATGTAAACATTCTAATTAGCAATTATCCAACATCCGATTCGTTTTTTGTAGCTCCAGCAAATCTTAATACTGGCGATCTAGAATCTTATAACTCGTTTGCTAATCCCCAGCCGGAACTTATTGCATTAAATTATACATCTGGTGATCAAAACTTCACCCTATTTGATAAAGAAATATTTAATACGCTAAATGTTCCCAGCATATATAGTGACCAAAAACTATCATATATAAGTATAAAATGTAAGCTAATTGAGTTAGAAAATAAAGAGCCAAGTGGTTTTATAGTTGTAAACCTATATGGATTTGATAATGAAATAAAAACAAAACTTGCAGAGTCTGAAAAAATATATACTACAGATTTAAATAGAGAAATATATCAATCAATTAATATTCCACTAGAATATAAATTCACAAGCTTCTTAAACGCTAGATCAAATGCACAACCGTACTGGGTTTCGATAGAAAATAATTTACAAAATTGTTTCTTAAATATAAAAGGAACATTTCTTGGAATAAACACATCTTTTTTTGGAATTAGCTCAAATCACTTAAATAACGATCCATATGATATGGTAGTGGCTGGTCAATTAGGGCTAGGAGATTATGATTTAGATTTAGGAATAACAACAGTTGGCATATCTAGTATATTTGGTTCAAATTTATTAGGTGCATCAACTAATTTATTATCTTTGTACTTAAGGAAAAATGAATTAGTTGAAAACACAACAAACCAAATGTACCTAAGAATTAGCACAACTTATAACTCTATAACAGGCTTTATATTAAGCAACACTGTCTCTGTTGCATCATTAGCAACGGTGTACACTGGAATAGCGTTTACATTCAACTCCCAGCTTTTAACTGGAACAAGAATTCAATCATCCGAACTGGTGTTTGTAACAAATATATCCAAAGACAACGTTTATATTTCTAGAAAATTTAATAATTACGACGTTTCAAGTGTTGGCTATGCAACCACATCAAGATTAGGATTTGGAGTAACAGACGTATTCTTTAATTTTGTATTCAATAAAGTTTTTGGACAAGTTAACACAGATATTTATGCTTCGTTCAATAATATAAATAAGTCACAGTTCGGTTTACCAAATCCAAATAAATTAAGAGAAATTAATCCAATAAATACAGTAGATGGTTATTGGGCTTTTGGTAGCAAAGAGATTAATGCGCCCGTCAGCGTTTATCCTAGAGCCTTTTTAAGCAACAATTCATCGGTGGGCATCGGCAACTCATGGCTTTATGTCTACATGGGTTATACACATGATATTTATCTAACACTTGGCTATAATTCAAACACTATTTATAACGAAGAGTTAATTATACTTCGTGCCTATCCAAAGTGGAAAACAACCTGGATGGACAGAAATGAACTAAACTATAAGAACTTTGATAATTTCAACATTCTACAACAAACGTATATAGATTCAATTTATTATAGAGTTGGACTTGCATCAACAATTATAGGAATTTCTACCGGACCAAAAGTAGCTATTTTTGAAGGAACCTTTACTCCTCAAGGAAATCTTTCTGCACAAGTTCCTGTAACAGTTGGAATAGGGACTTCAAGTGGTGTACAAGTTTATTTAAATAATAATACTGTTCCAATAATTGATACATTTAATGTTTTATCTTCAACTATGACAACCGCCATCGGCTATATAAACACCGAACTAAGGGCTAGCAGTGTTCAGTTTAAGATTTTGTATTTTACAATGGCAACAGCTAGTGTTGAAGTTTATTGGAATATAATTGGAATAAACTCTTTAATTAATTCATCAAATGCTTTGACTGTTGGAGCCAGCGTTACATCAATAAACAATGGTTATCCAATAGATGAATTGGTATTTATGAATGTATCAAAAACATATGATGAGGCAACCGACATAAATAACGGCTATCCAATAGGGGATTCATTTGTAATAAGATCATCATGACAACTACAATTATAGAAAATTTACTAGGACCGATGTGTGAGCTTTTTTATAAATATAAAAAAGCCAGAGAGTTATATCAAGCTTATATAAATACGATTAGAGGATATGGCTTTTCAACAGATTATAGTTTAAATTTTGGTTTCGAATTATATGACCCATTTGATATTAATAATATAAAACTTCAACCAGGAGTGTTTACAACCAATTCAAGTTTTGTGTCATACCCTAATCTTTCAAGCTCAGGCGCAACAACAATTGATGTAAATAACTTAATTTCTCTACAAGACCTAACATCAAGTGGAATCAACACTGTAACGTATGAAAATAAAACTCTTCCTATACAAATATCAATTACGGCAACAGGTAACACAATTGTGGGTATTGCCTCAAATTTTTACACAAGTGGAATACCTTATAAATATAATGAACAGCTTGACGAAAAGGTAATAAGGAGCTTTGAGTCAGAGATTATATCCGACAGCACATTAGCTATTCTTATTTTTGTAAACCTAGAAAGAACAACGTTTGTTGGAATAAACACAAATTGGAACGCCCTTGAAACTTCTCTTTATACCGTTAAGCCAATAAGCTATAGATATAACAACGGGTATAGTCAGTATTTTTCATATAGTGCCAATAAAGAATTTATTCGCACAAATCCCACTGTTGATTCGGTCACATATGACAATTTATATAATACCACATATTCAATGGTATACAATTGGTTAAATTATTTAACGTGGACTCCTAGTTTCTTAGAGTGGATTAGTATTAACTATATATATGTAAATGAATTTTTATTAATGTTCTTAGAGGACTATTTCGATATTACTTTGAGTGGAGCACTCAAAACATTTGGCTACAATGCTGGCGCGGCTGTTTATGGTCGCGCTCCTGCAAACTGGACATTAGTGGAAATAAAAGCGGCTATAGATGCAATAAAAGCCACTGGATCGACCGCAGTGAGAATTGACTTTGGAGTGAAAGACTCTATGAACTTGACTATGGTAGGAGAGTACGAGCCAGTTCAAAAAGAATTTCATAGGTTAATTTTTGAGTATTTAGCCCAAAATGAAATGCAGCCAATTATAGTGATAAACTCTGATGTGCAAAGCCAGTATGCATATAGACTTGCGCTAGATAATTATTTAGGTATAGTTTCTTATGTAAACGACACAAATGGGTTTATTGCAGCAACTTATAGAAGAAAAGTTAAAATTCCTGAGGTTTTTTGGCCAGTACTTAATTATCACATGTCTGAAATTCTAGAGCTAGGAGCAGATGTTTACGGTAGAAACGGAAGACAATGGGAAGATTTTGCAATTGTAGACATAGACAATGAGACAGCGTATGTAATTGACTCAGATTACGCAGCTGACCCAAGTATTCCATATGGTACTTATCCACCAAGCTACGCAGATATGATGGCAGATCGTTTAGATTCATTGTCTGGAATGAATTTTTATGGAGCGATATTTGTACCAGGAGCATATGAAAATCAATCAGGAATAGCCACTGAATTAGCAACTGGTGGTGGTTCATGGAGAGGCAATGCCGCATGGGAAAATGTTCACATTTACGTGGCATGGGTTCTAGGCGATACAAAATACACAATTGCCGACAAAATGTTAGATGAACTAGAGGACTTTCTTGCTAGATTAGACGCGCTAAATGACCCATATAGAAGCGGAAAATCAGTGGTTATAACGGAAATTGGTGCAACAAACATTCCGCTGTCTTCAAGAGAAGAAATTCTTACTTATTGTGCCGAAGCATTAACTGAGCACTCAAGAGTCATATCTGTCCAATCATATACCATGATAGAAAATCTTTGGAACGGAAGTTCTTACCCAGCTTCTTCTTGGGCAGTGCTTGATTATGAGTACGAAAGATACGGACCAGGAGGATACCCTGGTTACTCAGCCGCTTATCCTTCCTCGTGGAATTGGGCTGGGTATACATGGAACTCACCAACGGATTGGTCGGTTGCTGGAATTTATAAACAAAAAGAATGCGTTCATACGGTAGACACAAACTTAACCGTTCATTTCAAAAAATGGTTAAATGTAACTAATTTTTATTGGTCAGAATCTTATGCAACTGGACCTAACCTTGGGTACGGAACATATACATTTAGAACAGAAACTGATCTTAATAATTTAGGAGAAAATGTTATATTTTCTCTATCACTCTATGGCTCTTCTGGGGCAGGAAACACAAGCAATCCAATAGGCGGGGCTGGTGAAATCCAAATAGTCAAAGTCGGAGAAGACGGAGAAGGAACAGCTAAAGTCGAGGTTTATACTGGTGACGGAGTTAACCCTGTGCTAGCAGGAAGCCAAGACTACCCTGGAGTTCTTCCACAGGGAGAATTAATTTTTGTTATGGAATATAGGGCAACATTTATTCGCTGGAATTGGTACAGTTCTTCTGGAGAAAATATATTTAGTTACAGACATGATGGGTTTGTTCCCGATCCGTCTGTCATGAATAACTATGTTCGAATAGGGTTATCATCTGTAAGAAACGCGCCTATATTAATAACAAAACCTCAATATGTTGGAATAGGAACGTTTAGCTATTCCCCATAGGTTTAAGCATTTTTCTTAAGAAGAATACATTATGTTTAAAGCCTACTATACTAAAATATCAGAAAGATATGGATTCAATGCTGGTGCAGCAAATTTTGGAAATAAACCGTGGAACTATACACTTGATGTTCATAAACCAGTAATTGATGCGATTAAAGCAACTGGTGGGAAAATGGTTAGAATGGACTTTAGTGTTAAAGACTCGATGGCTTTACATTCTATCGGAGAGTATGAACCAGCGCTAAAAGAATATCACAGACAAGTTTTTGATTATCTTGCAAAAAAAGATATGAATCCAGTGATCGTTTTATGTTCAGATATACAATCACAGTATGTTTACAGAAAAGCTTTAGCTGACGCAACTGGCAACCAAACTTATTTAACGGATGTAAGTAAATTTGAAAAAGACACTAATAGAAGAAAAGTAAAAATTAACGAAGTATTTTGGGGTCCACTAAATTACCATATGTCTGAAATTTTAAAGCTAGGAGAAAAAATATACACAAAAAATGGTAAAAAATGGACGGGGTATTCGATTGCGGATATAGATAACGAAACAGCATATGTTATAGATTCTGAGTTTGTAGCAGACCCAAGTATACCATATGGAACATTTCCACCTAACTACAACGACATGATGGAGCATAGGTTATATGGAGAAAATGGAATTAATTTTTATGGTTCAATTTTTCTTCCAGGAGGATACGAAAATCAAAGCGGAGTCAATCTTGAATTAACGACTGGTGGTGGGTCATTTAGAAGATATGCTAAGTGGGAAAACGTACACATTTATATAAACTGGCTAGCAAATGACACCAAAGAAGCGTTCGCTGTTAGAATGGTAGACGCATATAAGGCTTTCGCGCTTAAACTTGATTCTTTAAATGACCCAAATAGGTCAGGCAAGCCTATAGCAATAACTGAGTTCAATGGAATTGGGATTCCAGTAGAGCTAAGAAAAGATGTGATGGTTTATACAGCTAAACAATTACTTCGAAATTCAAGGGTTATTTGTGCCATTGGCTATAGCATGGTAGAAAATACGTGGAATGGAGCGGGTTACTCAGAATCTAAATGGGCTATTATGAATTATGAAAAATTAAGATTTGGTCCAAGTGGGTATGTGCCTTATGATTATAGTAACCACCCATCATCTTGGAATTGGTCTGGGTTTGTATGGGATTCGCCAACAGATCATAGTGTAACTAAAAAACAAAGACAATGTGTACAAGTTGTTGAAAAAAATATCACCATTCAGTTTAAAGAATGGTTTAATTCGACAAATAACACAACATTTTGGGCTGACTCAAGCATTACAGGTCCGATTTCTTCATACGGAAATTATTCGTTTACAACAGAAACTGACTTGAGCGAACTAGAGAACGGTGTTGTGTTTTCAATGTTTATTGCAGGCAAAGGTGCAGCAAACACTCCAGTTTCAGGACAAACATCTGAAATTTATATAGCAAAAATAGGAATGAATGGTCAAGCTACAGCCGCTATAGAAGTCTTCTCTAGCACAGAAACTGTAGCTCCATTAGCAAAATTGAAAGATTTCCCTGGCATATTACCAAATGGAAGAATAAAATTTAATTTAGAATATAGACCAACGTTTATTAAATGGGACTGGTTTGATGAATTTGGGAATAACATTTTCACTCACACTCATACCGGATATATTCCTGATCCATCAATGATGGTGAGCAAAGTTAAAGCATCTATTTCCGGTAAACCAGGAAGTGAATCTTTGTTTAAAAAACCGAGCTATGTAGCAATGAGTGAGTTTAAGTTTACACCGTAGACAGGTTTTAGCTTAAATTCTAGTTAAAATTAGAATAGTGGCTAACATTTCTGATAGTTTTTTAACAGACCTTTCAAAGTCTATAGGAATATCTTATGACTTAAAGCAAAATGTGCTTGGGTCACAAACTAAACCAAATTCAGCCCTATTTAATCTACTCCAAATATCGTCTATTCTTATTCACGGGAAACCGATATTTGGAGTTTACCAAAGCGCAAGTTCTTTTTCAACAGTTAGTTATAACTCTTCGCTAGATTTAATTTATTTTAGTGCAGGTCAGGTTTTTTATAATAGAAATTTAATAAGTGTACCGTCTCAAAATATAACAGTAAAAGGTCCAAATGATGTTGCTGGTACAAAAATTATAAAATACTATTTAGACTATGAAGATTTTAATTTATTATCAACAGTGTTTACTGCCACAGTCACCGCAGTAAATGTTAACATAATTACAGTTGACCAATTACCACTAAAGTCTTATTTAAATAACTTTAAACAAATAAACTTAAATGGTTACCTAATTGGAGTTAACTCTATTAATTCATCAACAAATGAAATAACACTATATGAAGATGTAAGTGCTTTTACTTTTGAAGGAACAACTGTTAATTTAATCTTTCAACCAGTTATTAAATCAATAGAATCATTTGCAATAGAAGGCACTCCTGCTGACCTCGATGTGCCCTCCACTGGGATAATTTTAGCGAAAGCTAAAATTGGAATTAGCTCTGATTTGAGTTACTCATTGGTTGGGTCAACGGAAAAACTTTTTGTATCATACCCTGTATACGATAACCCATCAAGCTTCTTTCCAAATCAAGCATCATACAACGCATTTTTAACAACAGTCAACAACGGAATTCAGGCTTATAATAAAGTTCAAACCTATGATATAGAGTCATCTTTGGTTAATAGTTATATTTCATACACTCAAGGTTTATCAACTACAAGAACAACATTTGACCAATATTGGCACCAACAACCTTATAAACCCAGTGGAATTTTTCAATATGGACTTGGGTACCAAGGATTACAAAAAGTAGACTTCGATAAAAGATTTAAGAATTTTTGGTATTTCTCTAAGAAAAAAGACTTAACTAGAACTTTGGCTATATTCAGGGGAGATATTTATGGTGGAAATGCTGTTGTTGGTCAATCATTAGGTGCGTTTCCAGGAACTGTAACTGTTAGAAATTACATAGATTATTCTGACACATCTACTTTATATAATGGAACATTTTCATATGGAGTGTCAGGAATAAAATCCAACGGAGAATACACGCCATTATTTGCTTCATCTTCGAATTTTTATTTTAACAAAAAAGTAAACAATTATATAAGCTGGACATCTACAACTCCAATATCTAATTTGTTATTTTTCCATGTTTATAAAAATGAAAGAACAAATATAGGATTTGAGCAACAAAGATTAACTAATCCTTTTTCAATTACAAGATATCCTTTAAACGATGTATTACTTAATACCACCACAGGTACACTTGGGGTTGCGTCTTCAACTTTTGCATTTTTAATTAAAACATCTAGTAACACAAGTGGTTTTATAGGAGGATTATACTTTAATGCATATTTGACAGATAATGGACCATTAACTGGAATTCAAAGTTGCTTGATTATATCATCTGGTTCTAACTACATTCAGCCAGTTGTGGTGATTTCAGGTGTTGGAACCGGCGCTGCAATATCAGTATCAACATCTGCAACCGGAGGAATATCAAGCGTTTTAGTTACCAGTATAGGCAGTGGATACTCTGAATTACCAACTTTAACAATATTTGATAATTATAGTAACTCTGGCGGCAACGGCGCAATACTTTTACCTGTTTTATCAAAGCTTAATTGTGGAATTTTTACAGGAACCAGCTTAAGACCACTAGGAACATCAATCGCGTCTCTTGAGCCTATTGACATCGCGGCAATACCAAATGTTTCAACTGGAATTAATATGGGCGTTAGCAATACGAGCTATATTGGCTTAAGCTCAAACACTTGGTATTGGGCGGTGTTTACAATGAGAACACAATATGCCCTGTCGTCAACTCAAAAGATTCAATTTACAAAAACATCAGGTTTTATATCAAGCTATGCCACAACTAACGACAATATTACTTGGGCACAGGGAATAAATTCAAGCCAAATTGCTAAACTTGGATACTTAGATAGAGGCTATTCAGGCGCAGTTGTTTCGTCAAGGGGTGTTTTGATAACCGAAGAAGAGCCAGTGGAGCCACAAAGATTAAGAATTTTTGTTCCTAATTTAGATTTATCATCATTGATTTATGACGATGTTGGCAATCTTTTAAATAACGGAATAGGAACTGAAAATAATTTACCAATACAAAACTCAATGAATGTTTATGTGTTAGCTGAAAATACCACTACCGGAGTTCAGTCAACACTTTACGGCAGTGTTCCAAGGGGAACGTCGAGGGGCACATCAATATTGCTAGGAGAATCATCAGATTTATTTGATAAAGTTATAGATGTTTTTGTTGAACCAAATATCTCCCAAGGAGTTAATTATATCAATAATAGTACAGTGATTAATTGGACAATCTTTGATATGTTTACTGTTGACACTTCACCATGATATTTAACTTATTTGCTTATAAAGGGAATTTTGGTAGACTAAAGATATACAAATGCGATTATTTTGGTCAAAGATTATCACTAGAAAGAATCTGTCACGTTGAAAATTTTTCAGCGACAGTAGATCAAGAAAATGTAGATCATGAAGTTTTATTTGGATCATTTAATCAAAGTAATGACTTTAGAATAGCTAATCAAAAAATTAATCTTAAGGCGGATATTTTCTTTGCAAATTCGTTAGATGGAACGCTTTTTCCGGCTGTAGACTTATTGTTTAACCTATGTGCGTGGAGCTACCAAGGAACTCATGCGCCATACAAGGTCTCAATTCAGAACGTAACATCTACTACATTAGAATACATTGACAATTTACCAATTGAAGCATTGTCTATATCTACAGCAAACTTGTCAATGTATAAGTTTTTCTTAGTTAATGAAACTAGTTTTGTTCAATTAACACCATCAAGTATAGACACAGTGGGACGCTCATTGACATATAGCTCTGTAAGCACAATATCCGATTGTTGGCTGGCTATATTTAAATACGGTAATTTAGACACACTAACTTCATTTCCTACTGTTTACGAACCAATGTTTAGGATAGATAGCTCAGAGGGCAGCTTCTACCCATGCTTAGTTGACACAATAGACTTCTCAATGGAAGAAAACTATGTTTCACTTAAGTGTAGTTTCTTAAGTATGAATTATGATAGGTCAACAAGATATGATTTTATTAACACAACCTCTGTTAATAGTATATATCCTGGAATAAAAATACTTCATAAGTCAAGAATAAAAATAGAAGATTATTCTAATGGCTTAACCTCCGACTTTGATTTAGTTGGACTTAGTGATATGGCTTATGTTAATGCCCTTTTGACAAACAGATTTAGTCATATGCCCGTAACAAACTTATCACTTAAAATAGACAATGGGCTAGATGTTATTCACAACAACACTTTTCAAGAAATGAAAAGAACCTATGTTGTTGGTATTTATTCTAAACTCAGAAAAATAGATGGAACGATGCAAACTTTAGCATTAAGGTCAATGAACCCAACTTTTGAAAGATATATGGGAATAAGTAATAACACCACGAAAAGCATAAGTGTTATATTTGGAAATCAAAAATTTAGCATCCCTTATACAGTTTGGAAACCAGGAGATGTTACCATTAAAAGCGACGATTATGTTTCGTTGCAATTTAAATTTACTGCGATTACAAAAGAAAGGCAGGGTCAGCCGTTGTTTGAATTAAATAGTGGAGTTGTATGATAGAATATAGTAATGATGATTATTTTGGATTTGAAATAAAATATGGATATATAAAAAATCCAAATGGTATAGTTAAATTTGTTGCTCCAACAAATGACAATAACCATGTGCTTAAATATATAGCTAGAGGTCCATCATTTGAGCTGATTTCAGAAGCGCTAACTGAGTCAACATATATTAATCACATAACTGGAAACCCATTTGTATTAACTAGTCTATTTTATAAAATGATATTTGAAAAAGCTATAGTAGAAATAATGTTTGACAATAACGACATTGAATCATTTAAAGTATCTTCTTCTAAAAATATCAATTATAGTCTAGTGAAAATGGTTTCTAAAAACTGGATCAAGGGTGTGCTATGATACTTTATAGACCGTCTTCTAATAATAAAACGGCTATATTTTTATATAAAAACAATTTGTTTTTTGAAAACAATTTTAGTTATATACCATTTTTGAACCACCAAGAGATTTATGTAAAGGTGCCATCATTTGATTATTTACTTAGTGATTCAGTGGCTAGTATGAACGCGGAAATATTAGACACAAGTAACTTTATTTTTGGTGCAGCTAAAAGCCTTAAAATAAACGGAATAGAATATTATTCTCCAGTTGACACATTTACATACTCTGATTTTATATCTACTCCTCAGAACAATGTATTAAAAACATCTGGATCACTATTATCACCTGGGTTGCTACCATTTGTAGAGGGAAATCAAATATCAATGTTTCAAGAGGTTCTTTGGAGGCTCGCTGTTTATCCATTCTTACCATTTTTCTTATATACAGATGTAGCCCCATCAAATATAGGAGGACCACTATTTCTAAAAACATTTAGCATAAGTGTTGAAGACAAAAATGGAGTTGATATCCAAATTGACTTTGAAGGAGGTGTGTCAGTAAAATCTCCAGACCCAGGTTCTATAGACTCAGAAGAATTTCCATTTACTGACACATATTATAGTGAAATTGCATCAAGCCCATTAAATAGAATAGACGAGGCGTTTTCACACAGAGTAACAAAGATATACGATTGTTTATTTGGAATACCAATCGACCTAAGCGTCACCACCTCAGTTGGAATTTACACTTCTTATTATAATCAAAGATATTGGTACTCAAATCAAAATAATATAAATATTACAAGTATGAAACTGAATGTTAGTCAAGAACTTAAATTAACTTGGACAAGCAACGATGGAATATACAAAAATATAATTGATGGAATAAGGTGCATTTCTATGAGAAAAAGAACGGTAACTGGAAATATAAAATTCATAGCAAGCACCGATTTAACATTTATTTTCTCTAGTCCAAAACAAAGAATTCAAGAGTTAGTTATGTACTTTGGTGGACCGTTTTATTTCCCAATGAAGAACGTAAACATAAATATTTTTAGTGCAGACCTTAATGCGGAAACTGGATATTATGAGCATGAGCTATCATTCTTTGCTATGCTTCAGCCGCAACCAGAAAGAAATTATACGCCATTATACAATCCCAATGATATGGATTGGTATAAATTAAATATTTTCAATATTTCTTATGAAGGAATATTCAGAGATGTAGAGGGTAATATTTATGTTGAGCCACAGTCAAGTAATTAATTTTGAAGAAAAAAAATATGATTTATATTTTGATGAAATGACAACTAATTTGTCTATAACAGTTGACGAAAATTCATTCATAAATGGCTCTTATAATTCTTTTAAAGAAATTCAAGAACTTTTATCTAGGGTTCACTTTGTGTTACTTTATGATAACGAAATTGTTATAGACTCTAAAGAAAAAAGTATTAACAATATAGACTTTAAACTCGTAAAATCTATATATGATATTATTAAACCACATTTAAATTTATCAAGCGATGAGTCTGATAGTTTTAAAACAAAATGTAAAGAATTTTTGAATAAAAATTCAAATATGATGCCATCGGAACTACTAATAGCACAACAGATGATAACTAATTGTTTAACAATTAGCTTGTCAGAATTTGAAAATATGAATATAAAAAAGTTTGAAAAAATACAAATAGCGATTTCGGAAATAAAATTGCATGAAATAAATAAAAAAAGTGAGAAATAAATAATATGGACCCTGATGATGTAGTAAAAAAATATTTAGCGCAAGCAGAAAAACTTAATGATTTAATGTATGCAGTTGAAAATCAAAAGTACACTGAAGAGGAATACAGGTGTATGATTAAAATGCTCATAGGCTGTTATCAAAAGCTATTAATTAGCCTTGCTACATATAGCCCTATATTAAAGTATTATGCTTCAGCGATTAACCTAAAAGCACTCGAAGCCGGGGAACTAAATTTAGAGAATCCACCATTTGATGAAAAATTCTTTAATAGCAAAAAACTATAACGATGAAATCAATTATTAACTTTGACACTGAAGTAACTTCAAAAACAATAGAATCACTATACCTTAATTTAATAGAATCTAAAATGATGCTGTTTGATAATATAGTATATAATCCAAAAGTTGAAAAAGTTTACTCATATAAGGGGTGTTATTTTCTAAATGTAGCCCTGCCAACTAAATTTATTGGAGCATATGATCCATGTACTGACTTTATTTACATAAATATGACTAGAACAAAAAATATTAGTTTTTTTAATGAAGTTATTAAGCACGAGATTCAGCATAAAATAGACTTTAATAATCTTATGCAGACTCTCACATTTGAAGAAGCAATTGAAGAATTTGAAGACCCAATTTATGAAACCAAAGCTATAGAAGCTCAGAAATCGGGTGCCTGAAACTTATTTCGTTTTTCATCATCAAAAAGTTCAATAATCTTTTGTATCTGATGATAATCAAGCCCTTGATTTGCCAATTCTTCAGCTAAATCATAATATTTAGAGTTACTCTGTAATAGATCACTTAAATAGTCGTTTAAAAGAGACTCGTCATCTGGGAATTCTGATGTAAAGTCCATTTCTTCAGATGTAGGTTCTCTATCAAAATCATCAAACTCAATTTGGTCATTACCAGCGAATTCATTCTCAAGACCTCTGATTGATTCCATTTCAGGGCTTATTCCGCTATATCTAAACAATACACCGAACGGAGCGACGGAATTAGTAATCTTCTTTTTTAAGCCAAAGTTAACATTGCGATCTATTGTGATAATAAATTTATTTCTTGCACTTGAAAATCTTACTGACTTTATAATAATGTTTTCTGCTGAATTAAATTTTCTAAAAATATCTCTTTTTATTTTAGTTGTGTTATTAGCCGCCATCTTTAATAATTTGCGATCTAAAACATCCGCTGTTCTGAAATCGCCAATATTCTCCGAACATTCAACTTCATACAAAAGTAAATCTAACACATTAGTAATTTACTGTAATTTAAGTGCAGAACCTTCGTAATTTATAGTTAAATTTTTCCGAGAAGAGAAAGAATTTATTATTTTTTCATTATTTGAAATATTTAATCCAACCAAAAAAACCAAAATATTGTCATTATTTATTATATTAATTTGGCTGTTTTCAAAAAACCCATCGGTGAATATATAAACCCTGTTGTATAAATTTTTCTCAATAATTTCTTTGACTATAG
>JACCDG011151785.1_pt1 | contig 32954 bp, 27 predicted proteins | sample 7442471 | NCBI WGS metagenome assembly JACCDG01 (sample SAMN15323444, study PRJNA562643) | freshwater metagenome | isolation source: river surface water | place: USA:Blue River Watershed | collected 2017-08-17 | reverse complement strand
TGTATTAAAGCCTGTGGATTTTATAACATGGCCAGCATAATCATATTCTTGTGATTGAACTTGTTTATTATTCACACTTAATGATGTACGTAGACCTAATATATTTTTTTCTGTAATATTTAAAAATGTTTGGCTTATATTTCTGCTTACTTTACCACCTGTTTGAGTAATCTGACGAGGGTTGTCATATTCATCATAGTCATTGTATTGCGTGATGTACGTGTCGCCATCTCTAACGGTAGTAACAGAATTCAACAACTGACGGTAAGTAACACTATCTACTTTATTTGCCACATGATGCTTGTTATGTCGTTCTTCACTATAATATATTACTAGTTTAAATGGGTCATTATTATGCAATACGGCTTTATAATCATAATGTGTTTGTTGCAAAATATTGTCACTACTGGTTACTAGACTTTTATATACAGTACTGTTAATTAATGCTCCAAGCCGCCAAATATTACCATTCTGATAATTAAAATACGTGTTAGTAATAGCAAAATTGTTATTCTTAACTGTTACCACCTTCGTCCGTACACCCTCAACCGGAACACCATCAGAATGTGTAATTGACCAATGACCATTAGCAACACCATTGTTATTGTATGTATTTATACTATCCAATCGCATCGCATGTCGATAAGGAGTAAGTCTTAATGTCTCATCTTTTGAATAGTTATAGACAGTTTTACCATTGTTATCAGTCACGCTATTTAAAAACTCACGGTATAGATGACCATCGTAGCGCTTATTCTCCATTCTATATTCACCATAGCCATACGACCATGATTTATTATTTATCCGAACTTGATTTAATTCAGTCCATTTACCATCTTGATAACCGTGTTCGCCATAAGAATACTCTACAACCACACGACCGTTAAACTTTATTACGTTCGGTGTATAATAATAGTAATATTTCTTTACGAACCTGCCCTTCTTCTCGCTCCAAACTTCTATGTGTTCAGAATGACCTTGATAACTGAATGTTAATACTTGATTGGCAACGCTACTAGTAATTCTAGATAATAAATCTCTATGATTAGCTTTATCATACTCATAAACTACATATTGCCCATTAACTGTTTCGATTCTCTCCAGATAATATCTTTTTACTTTTACCATATCAAATGCGTACGTAAATAAGTATCTGAAACCATTGGGAGCAGTTAATACATAACCATTACTGACTTTTCTACCGTGCCAATTATTAATCGTACGATACTCACTTTTATTCTTGCTATCTTTTAATAATGTAATACTTTGGCTTTTAGCGTTTACATATATCGGCTGGCAAGTATTATCTCGCTCTTCGCAGTATTTGGCTTCTCTAATGTATTCCCTTTGGATATTCCATACTTGTGATACCCTGTCCCCGTAAAAATTCGTATAATTCCAATAAGCATCAGCATAGTAATGATCTGAATTATAACTGCGGTTAATTTCCATATTTAATCCCGGCGCAACTGGCGCTGAGAAATCTGTATACGCTAATTTTAATGTGCCAGAAAATAAATCAACTGATTCATTAGGGTTAGGGGTAATTTTATGATTGATTTCTGTGGGGGATAATATCTCATTTAATAAAATATTATTGTCGCTGGTATTTTGTTCTGAGCCAGAACTAAACTTTATAACAGGATGGTCAATGTCTGGATTACCGTTTCTATTATCTTGGCTAAATTCTAATTGTTCTAATGTTTTATATTGTTGTGCCCCTTCTAAAAACACTTCCATATCTTGGGCGGGAACACTAATAAGATTAGAAATAACTAACGTGACTAATACAGTACTAACAATTTTTTTGATAAATGTTTTAGCGAGATAATTAAGCATGAACTCTTACTACTTATTATAGTTATAATTTTCGCCGCTATTATCTCTTATATATTATTATTGTCAAAGTATATCTTTGATTAAATTTAAAAGCATGTATTCATTACTTAATTATTGTTGTTTGACTAAAGCAACATTTGATCGAGGTGTAATATTTAATTGATCGCATATATAGCTACCTGCTTTAACTAACAAATCTAGATCTACATCGTGTTTAATATTAAGACCGTTCAACATATAAACTAAATCTTCTGTAGCTAAATTACCTGAAGCTCCCTTAGCATAAGGGCAGCCACCCAAGCCTGCAACGCTTGCGTCTACGCTACGCACACCGGCCTGCAATGCGGCATAAACATTTACCAAAGCTTGACCATAAGTATTATGAAAATGCACTGCTAATTTATCGAGAGGTACACATTGTTTTGTCTTGTTAATTAATTCTGTAACTTGATTGGCGGTAGCTACGCCAATAGTATCACCGAGTGATATTTCATAGCAGCCAGACTCGTACAATCTTTTTGCTAATTGTACAACTGTATCTATATTAACTTCCCCCTCATATGGACATCCAAGCGCGCAAGAAATATAACCACGAACGGCTATATTACGTTGCTTACACTTTTGCAATACTGCCTCAAAACGAGTAAAGCTTTCTTCTATAGTGCAATTAATATTTTTTTTACAAAAACTTTCTGAGGCAGCAGTAAAAATAGCTATAGAACCTAATTTATTCTGAGATTGCTCTTGAGCAGCAAAGGCAGCATCAAGACCAGTAAGATTAGGGATCAACGCTGAATAATTTATTAGTTTATTAGTTTTAACTAAACCTGATAATACTTTATTAGTATCATTCATTTGTGGAATCCAATTCGCAGATACAAATGATCCAATTTCAATATTCTTTAAGCCTGAAACAGCTAATAATTTAATAAATTCTATTTTGGTATGAGTATCTAGAGATTTTTTTTCATTCTGGAGCCCATCACGAGGCCCGACTTCAACTATTTTTACAGTGGTTGAGGGACTAAAGTTCATAGATATATATCAATAGGTTATTGTGATTTATATTATTTTAGAATATTTAAGCACAATAAACTATAGATATATTTTTGTAGGAAATCTTTTTACTTGCGACGACCAAAAGCTCTAGCAGCATTTTGACTTTTAACACTACCGTCAGTAGCTGCGCCTGAAGCCGCATTAGAAGTTGTCTTATTGTCTTTGTTAGACTGTTGAGTTTTTTGCGATTTTTCAGCTGCTTTAGCAGAAGTTTCTTTACTACCAACTAAACCTGCACTGCCTTGCTTTGAATCATTAGCATTCGCTTCTGCTTTAGCATTGGAATCACTATTCTGTTTTTGTGCAGCTGCTTTAGCAGCATTTTGCTTTATCGCTCTCATCGGAGTTAAACCAGCCATTTTTTTAACCTCTTAAATAAAACATCTTAGTTTGTTAGTATTCATATAGTACCATAGCCAAGCTTAAGAAACAATTATGTAATAAAATAGATATATATCAGTAAGTTACACCGCAGGAGCAGTGACTTTTGCTCCAGGTGGCTCATAATGTAACTGTTCAAAGTCTAAAGACTCGGCAGGACTCGACTCCGCAGGACTTGATAATGTAGGCTGTGATTTTAAAAGCTCTGAAATAGTCACAAAAGGCGATGAACTTGTTGATATCACTCCTGGCGATGGCGACCTTTCTTGTGGAACTTTCCAGTCAAAATGAGAGTGATACATCGTACCTACTCTTGATTGGGGTGCGCTCTGGTCTTGTAAAGCTGATGCAGTCGGTGATTGGTGACTAGTTGCCTCAGGTTGTTCAGATGTAAATAATTCTCTAGCCTCATTATGTCTTATTATAGTCTCAGCCATAACGCTAAAATCTATTAGTCTGATGTGACGCATAGCTACTCTTTCTTTTTCAAATAAAAAAAGTCTATGAAAGACCTCTCCATTGAACTCTTTATTTTTCCAATTATTAGCAAGTATCAATCTGCTAGCATCTACTCTGCTCAATATTATGTCTAAACAATATTCTGGCTTCAGCAATCCCTTATTATGCAATAAATTACAAAGCGCTTGAATACTACTGAGAGTCTCTGCTGAATAAGTAAATAATCTTTGCAAATATTCTTGGGGGATAATTTGTAATAAGTTAAAATCATTTATTAGCTTTAAAATTTGCAAAATATATCTTATTTTCGCACGAGTTTCCGGAGTGTTCTGTAAACCTCTAGCAATCTCAACCTGTAACAATTTTTTGATTACAACACGTGGCACATCCGTAGATTCTAATTTAGCGCTAGTTGCTTTAAAAAAACTGAGCAAAGGCATAGTCCACCGCCTACTTATTATTATATCAGTATTATTATATTGTTATTCCATGACTAACAGCTCTGCACCGAGTGCAACCTGCTCACCTTGTTTAAATAAAACATTTTTTACGACGCCATTTATAGGCGAAAATATTGTATGTTCCATCTTCATTGCTTCCAGAATAACCAAGGCATCACCTGCTTTTACTGTGGAGCCATTACTTACTTTAACTGCAACTATTGTTCCTGGCATAGGAGCAGTCAGCGCACCTGAATCTAATTGATCAAGATTATTACTATCATTCAAACGATAGCTATGCTGTCCGCCATTAGTCTTATCAAAAATATATATTGTATTCGAAGCTTTTACAACTTTTATAAATATTTTTTTATCTTGTATAACCAGACTAACATTAACTGTTCCAGCGACTTGATGAACACTAATATTATTACAAAAATATTTTTTGTTATTATAAGTAACATTTACTGATTGATTATTAGTATATTCTAGCTCTAGAGTATTTGATTCAATAATATAAATTGCTTTATTAGGTAATGAAACTCGGTAGTTAAACAAATTCCCCCACGGATCGGCTTGATACGAAGACTGGTCTGAACCCGAACAAAAGTTCAAATAAATAGCAGCACAGATTAAATAAATATCATTGTTGCTATTGTTAGCAATTAAAGTAGTTAGGTTTTGATCTATAAAATTTGTTGATATGTTTACCTCTCTAAAAGCATCGTGCTGTAAACATGTCAGTAAAAATTTAGTATTAGTCTTAACTCCAGCAATATAGGTATTTTGTAAACTGCTTATTAAAGCTTGAATAGCTTTGTCTCTATTTTCTCCCCAAGCAATTATTTTTGCTAACATAGGATCATAATAAATTGTAATCTCATCTAACGCTTTAATCCCGCTGTCTATTCGTACATTTGCAGGGAATTCGAGATATTCTAATCGACCTGTTGCAGGTAAAAAATTATGATCAACATCTTCTGAATACAATCTTGCCTCGATAGCATGGCCATTAATTTTTATATCATCTTGTTTAAACGCTAATTTTTTGTTATTAGCAATGGCAATTTGCTGTTCAACCAGATCCAAACCCGTTATCATTTCTGTAACAGGATGTTCTACTTGCAAGCGAGTATTCATCTCCATAAAATAAACTTGATTATTATCTACCAAAAACTCGACAGTTCCTGCACCAATATAATCAACAGCATGACCTGCTTTAAGAGCTTGCTGACCTAATCTATTACGTAACTCGGTAGATATCCCAGGGGCAGGTGCTTCTTCGATAACTTTTTGATAACGCCTTTGTAAAGAACAATCCCGTTCAAATAAATATACACCGTTCTTATATTGATCAAATAATATTTGTACTTCAATATGACGAGGATTGCTTAAAAACTTTTCTAAAATAACTTGATCATTTGCAAAACTTTTTAAAGCTTCACGTTTACAGGCTGCAACTTGCGCCAATAACTCGGAAGCTTGATGTACTATACGCATGCCTTTGCCACCGCCGCCAGCAGCAGCTTTTATTAAAATAGGATAGCCTATCTTCGCAGCGGCTTGAGTTAAAACTTGATCACTTTGGTCAACATCATTATATCCAGGTAAGACATTCACTCCTGCTTTAATCATCAACTCTTTAGCTGTTGACTTTAAGCCCATTGCTGATATGGCATCAGGCCTTGGGCCAATAAAGATTAAACCTGCCTCAATAACTTTGGTTGCAAAAGCGCTATTCTCAGATAAAAAACCATAACCAGGGTGTATAGCATCGATCTTGGCTTCCTTTGCAATTTGTAGAATACTGTCAACTTTTAAATAAGTATCTTGTGCAGAAGATCCAGGTAGGTGGTAAGCCTCATTTGCCATCTCAACAAATAAGCTGTTTTTATCAACATCTGAATACATAACAACAGATGTTATATTCAGTTTTTTACAAGTTTTAATGATTCTTACAGCTATCTCGCCACGGTTAGCGATTAAGATTCTCTTAATCATACTGCTTACATCCCTACTTAAAATCTTAAGTTACTATCCAATTAGGTTTTCTTTTTGATAAAAAAGCTAATAAACCTTCTTGGCCTTCTTGGCTTACTCGAATATTAGCAATAGCTTCTACAGTTTTATTAATTACTTCAGGTGAATGACCATAATTATTAACTAATTTTTTAGCTTCAATCATAGCATTAGGCCCGTTATTTAATAAATCTATAATCAATTGATTTGCGCGATTTATTAATTCCGCTTGCGAGTCTACGATATCTGTTAGAATGTCATAATCTAAAGCAGTAGCACTATTCAGTTTATGTGCAGATAAAATAATTCTTTTGGCTTTTTTTAAGCCGCAGGTATTAACTATATAGGGGCTTATTACCGCAGGAATTAGACCTAATTTAACTTCTGACAAACAAAACTCTGCTTCTTTAACTGCATAAGCAAAGTCTGTACAACATATTAACCCAACGCCACCACCAAAGGCTGAACCATTGACAAGAGCTATTGTAGGACACGGAAAATTGGCCAGGCGTGACAAAACATCAGCCAGCTCCATTGCATCATTATAGTTTTCATCGTAACTATAATTTACCATCGCCTGCATATGCTTGAGATCAGCGCCTGCACAAAATGATTTACCACTAGCTTTTAATACTAAAACTTTTACTGAGTACTGTTTATTATCTAAATAGCCATATAAATCATCTAAACTCTCCGCCAAACCAGATACCATGTTATTATCCAAGCTATTATGCTTATCAGCTCGATTTAGAATAATACTTGCAACACCTAACTGATCAATTTCTAGTAATACCGTTGCATCACTATAGGATTTACTTACAATAACTTTACTACATTCTAAAGATGCCAAAATGCGTCTCCTCGATAGGTTTGTTTAAACACGTAGATAAGCTTAATCCCAAAACTTTTCTGGTATCAACAGGATCAATAATACCATCATCCCATAATCTTGCTGAAGAATAATAAGGATGCCCTTCAGTTTCATACTGTTGCCTGATTGGATCCATGAATGCTATTCTTTCTGCAGAACTCCAGGACTTTCCAGCTTTTTCTAATTGTTCATCTTTAACTTGTGCTAAGACATTAGCTGCCTGTTCACCGCCCATTACTGAAATCCTAGCATTAGGCCACATAAATAAAAACCTTGGTTCATAAGCGCGACCGCACATACCATAGTTACCAGCACCAAAGCTACCGCCAATAATAATAGTTATTTTCGGCACATTCGCACAAGCAACAGCAGTTACTAATTTAGCCCCATGCTTAGCAATACCTTCATGTTCATATTTTTGACCAACCATAAAGCCAGTAATATTTTGTAAAAATACTAATGGTATTTTTTGCTGACAGCAAATTTGAATAAACTGCGAGCCCTTTAATGCTGACTCTGAGAATAAGACACCATTATTGGCAATAATACCCACAGGCATGCCATAAATATTAGCAAAGCCAGTAACCAATGTTGATCCATAAAGTGATTTAAATTCTTTGAATTGTGAATTGTCGACAACACGAGCTATAATTTCCCGGACATCATAAGGTTTTCTTGTATCTTGCTCTACTATGCCATAGATATCATTGATATCATAAATAGGCTCAAGATGCTCTATATTATTTTTTAAGTTTAATTGATTAAGAACCGCTTTTTTATAATTAATATTGAGATTATCAACAATCTCACGAGCAATATCTAAAGCATGCGCATCATTCTGCGCAAAGTAATCAGCAACACCTGATTTGCGGCAATGCACCTCACTACCACCTAATTCTTGACTGCCGATAACTTCACCGGTTGCTGCTTTAACTAATGGCGGACCTGCTAAAAAAATTGTAGCATTATCTTTTACCATAATACTTTGATCGGCCATAGCTGGAACATAAGCACCACCTGCTGTACATGAACCCATAACAACTGCAATCTGAGCTATGCCTTCAGCCGACATTTTGGCTTGATTATAAAAGATTCGACCAAAATCATCTTTATCGGGGAAAACTTCTGCTTGATGCGGCAAATTTGCACCACCCGAATCAACTAGATAAACACACGGCAAATGATTTTGCCAAGCAATTTCTTGCGCTCGCAAATGTTTTTTTACCGTAATAGGATAGTAAGTCCCACCTTTAACTGTTGCGTCATTGCAAATAATCATGCATTCACGCTGATGTATTCTACCAATGCCCGTAATAATACCACCTGCCGGTACATCATCTTTATAAAGCTCAAAACCTGCTAATTGCGAAAGTTCTAGAAAGGGGCTACCTGGATCTAATAATTTATCGATTCGTTCTCGCGGCAGTAATTTATTCTTAGCTTTGTGCTTAGCACAAGATAACTCTCCACCACCTTGGGCAATAATATTTATTTTTGTCTTTAGATCAGCAACTAGTTCTTCTAGATTTGATTTATTATTTTTAAACTCTGTTTTATTGTGATCTATTTTAGTCGGAAATATATTAGTAGTCATGTTATTCCTTAATCATGTTACATGGCAGATAAGCTCAACGCTATCGCCTCCCCTCCACCAATACATAAACTGGCAACACCATGTTCTTTATTATTAGCATGCAAAGCATGAATAAGTGTAGTTACAATCCTTGCACCTGTTGCACCAATTGGATGCCCCAAAGCACATGCCCCGCCATTTATATTAACTTTATCATGCGTAATCTTTAAATCATGCATAGCAGCCATAGTCACAACTGCAAATGCTTCGTTTATTTCAAACAAATCAATATTATTTACTATTAATTGATTTTGTTTTAATAATTTATCGATTGCTTTGACTGGCGCGGTTGTAAACCAGCATGGTTCATGAGCAACTTCTGTATAGTCATTAATTTGCGCAATAGGATTTAATCCTAATTCTTTTGCTTTAGATAAACGCATCATTAATACTGCCGCTGCGCCATCTGATATAGAACTAGAGTTAGCTGCTGTCACGGTACCAGTGGTTATATCTTGTGGCTTCACAAAAGCTGGTGATAGCTTACTAATTTTATTAACATCAATTTTTCCTGGAGTCTCGTCCTCTTCTATCATCACTTCTTGGTTTTTAAACTGATAAACAACTTTAGTTATTTCTCGATTAAATATATTATTTTTTACGGCATTTATAGCACGGTTAGCTGAAGTCATTGCAAACTCATCTTGTGCCGCCCGCGTGAAATTATATTTTTTAGCAGTAAGCTCTGCAAAATGTCCCATTAAGGAACCTTTTTCATAAGCATCCTCTAAACCATCTAAAAACATATGATCGAGAATTGCTCCATGTCCCAATCGTAAACCTGCGCGTGCTTTAGGAATCAAATAAGGAGCGAGTGTCATGTTTTCAATACCACCGGCAATAATAATCTTATCTTCATCTGCTAAAAGTTGGTTATAAGCTAATACTATTGTTTTTAAACTTGAGCCACACATTTTATTAACTGTCGTGCACGGAATAGTATTCGGTAAACCACCCAATATTGCCGCTTGGCGAGCAGGGGCTTGTCCTTGGCCTGCTGGTAACACACAGCCCATTAACACTTCAGTTATTAAATTCGGATCTACTTTTGTTTGATCCATAATGCTTTTGATTACCGCTCCACCTAATTGGCCTGCTGTAACATTACTATAGACACCTTGGAATGCACCGATCGGCGTGCGTAAAGCTGAAACAATAACAACCGGATTACTATTGTTATTTATATTTTTAGTCATGTTTAAATAACTCCCGACCAATTAACATACGTCTAATTTCTGATGTACCTGCGCCTATTTCATATAATTTAGCATCACGTAACAATCTTCCAGTAGGATACTCGTTTATATAACCATTACCACCTAAACATTGAATAGCATCAAGCGCTACTTTTGTGGCATTCTCACTGCAATAAAGAATAACACCCGCGGCATCTATTCTGGTTACCTGTTTACGATCGCACGCAGCAGCAACTGCATAAAGATAACTTCTTGATGCATTAAGTGCCGTATACATATCAGCTACTTTACCCTGCATAAACTGAAACTCACCAATAGCTTTGCCAAACTGTTTGCGTTCACGTAAATAAGGTAAAACTATATCCAAACAAGCTTGCATGATACCAATAGGACCAGCTGCTAACACGACACGCTCATAATCCAAACCGCTCATGAGTACTTTTGCACCACCATTTAATTGGCCTAGAATATTTTCTTTTGGTACTTTGCAGTTATTAAATACTAATTCACATGTATTGCTACCACGCATGCCAAGTTTATCTAGTTTTTGGGCGGTCGAAAAACCAGCAAAATCTTTTTCTATAATAAACGCTGTAACATTTTCACTGGCTTTAACACTATTATTAGTCTTAGCATAGACGACCAATGTACTTGCTTCTGGACCATTTGTGATCCACATTTTATTCCCGTTTAATAAAAAATGATCGCCCTTATCTTCTGCTTTTAGCTGCATACTTAGCACATCAGATCCAGAATTAGGTTCGCTCATTGCCAGCGCCCCAACATGTTCACCGGTTATTAATTTAGGCAAGTATTTTTTCTTTTGTGCTTCAGTGCCATTTAAACGAATCTGATTCACACATAAATTGCTATGCGCACCATAACTTAAACCTACGGAAGCAGAAGCACGTGAAATCTCTTCCATTGCACATACATGATCAAGATACCCCATCCCTGCACCGGAATATTGCTCTTCTACAGTTATTCCTAGCACACCTAAATCACCAAGTTTACGCCATAAATCATGTGGAAAGAGATTATTATGATCTATATCTTGCGCGCGTGGTGCTATTTCTTTACTAGCAAACTCTTGCACAGTCTTTTTTAATAAACCTGTTGTTTCTGGCAAGTTGAAATCTAAATTATAATGGTGGCTCATAGTTATTCTCGCCCGTGTTTAAGATCCATTTATGTTATGACAAACTACTTACGTAGTTCAGTAATTTTCTTGGTGAATTCAGGTATCAACTCAAATAAATCACCGACTACACCATAATCAGCAATTTTAAAGATAGGAGCATCAGCGTCTTTATTTATAGCAACAATCACTCTGCTATCACGTATACCTGCAATATGTTGGATTGCGCCTGATATCCCTACAGCTATATATAAATCCGGTGCTACAACTTTACCTGTTTGTCCTACTTGATAATCATTAGCTACATAACCAGCATCAACAGCGGCACGCGATGCTCCAACTGCCGCATTTAGCTTATCTGCAAGATCATCAATAAGTTTAAAATTTTCTTTACTGCCAAGCGCGCGACCACCAGAAACAACTATTTTAGCCGAAGATAACTCTGGGCGTGCAGAATCACTTAATTGATGATCAATAAATCTTGAGGAATTTTTCTCAGCAATATTTTTATTTTCTAACTCTACTACAGTAGTAGTTAAGCCATCTTTTCCCGTAACTTCATGCTCAAATGATGTGGGTCTAACTGTAAATAATTTTATTTTATCTTTAAGCCTAATAGTTGCAATAACATTGCCAGCATAAATAGGTCGGTTGAAAGTATCGGCACTTATGATTTCAATAACATCATTCAATGGATTGATATCAAGTAATGCTGCAGCCCTTGGCGCTATATTCTTACCATAAGTATTTGCTGGCAAAATAATATAATCATAGTCTTTACCAACGTTGGCGATCAATTCTGCTAAGCTTTCTGCAAGACCATGCTCAAAATTTTTATGACTAACAAATAATATTTTATTTATTATTTTATAATTAATTAGTTCATTACATAGTTTATTTTTACTGTCCTGATTAAAGTCACCAGCTAATAATACGTCTATATTAGCAGGAGAATTTAAATGAGTTGATAACGTGGTAGCAGCAACCACACTGGCATGACAGCTAGATTTTAGAGCTACATTGTCATGCTCTGCTATAACTAAAATTTTCATATTCAAATTAGCTTTTCTACTTTATGTAATTTTTCTATTAGTTCGTCTATATTAGCCACTTTTATACCAGCTTCACGTACTTTTGGTGGTGCTATTTCTATAACTTCAGGCAAGTTATCTAAAGATATGTTCTCAACCTTATTAATACTCAAAGGTTTTGACTTGGCCTTCATTATATTTGGCAGGCTGGCAAAACGAGGCTCATTTAATCTTAAATCAGTAGTAATAACTGCAGGCATAGATACTTCAATAGTCTCTAAACCACCATCTATTTCTCTGGTAACAGCTATCTTCTTTTGATCAGCATGCAATACTACTTTTGAAGCAAAGGTAGCCTGTGGCCAATTTAATAACCCAGCCAGCATTTGTCCGGTTTGATTATTATCGCCGTCGATAGCCTGTTTACCCATAATGATAAAATCCGGGGTTTCCTGATTAACCACTTCTTTTAAAATTTTTGCTATCTGTAACGGATATAGTTTTAAACCTGTCGGGATTTCTTGTAGTATTGCGCGATCTGCACCTAGAGCAAGAGCTGCTCTTAGTGTTTCTTGTGAATCATTATTGCCAATACTTACGACCACAACTTCACAATTAACATTAGCAAAACTTTTTTCTTTGATGCGTAAGGCTTCTTCGACTGCAATCTCATCAAATGGGTTGATTCCCATCTTAACATTGGCTAAATCCACGTCTGAGTTATCTTGCTTTATTCTAACTTTGACACGGTAATCCATGACTCGTTTAATAGGTACTAAGATTTTAAAACCTGTCATTGCTTATAATCTCGCTTATTTATATGGCCTAGTTTATATAGTCTAGCTAAACTGAATTAATAAAAATTAAAATTACCCTCGCATATTATATATTATATAATATGAAAAAATATATAATATATTTATGTTAATCAGATATCAAATATGTCGCATCAAGAAGTCTCAAACAATCTAGAAAATACAGAAAACCCAGAAGAAATTTTATCTTATGATGTTCTTATCGTAGGCGCTGGCCCGGCAGGCTTAGCATCCGCTATCCATCTTAAACAATTAGCTACACGCAATAATATAAACCTATCGGTTGCTGTGCTAGAAAAAGGCTCTACTGTTGGCGCCCATATTGTTTCTGGGGCAGTTTTTGAAGCTGATATATTAGCTGATTTAATTCCAGATTGGCAAAATCAAAATCCACCTGAATTTACCAAAGTTACAGAAGATAAGTTTTATTATCTTACAGAAAATACTAAAGTTCGTTTACCTACTCCAGGGACTATTAATAATCTTAACAAAAATAATTATATTATTTCTTTAAGTAATCTTTGCAAATGGTTGGGTGCGCAAGCTGAAAATTTAGGCGTAGAAATTTACCCAGGCTTTGCGGCTGTTGAATTATTAGTTAATAACGCAAAACAAATTTATGGTGTTAGATCCAATCCTCTGGGTATAGATAAATCTGGTGAGAAAACAGCACAATACCAAGCAGGAATAGCTATTCACACCAAACAATTAATCTTAGCCGAAGGTTGTCGTGGCTCTTTAACTAAACAAGCAATTAAATTATTTGAACTTAGCAAAGACAAATCGCCACAGACTTATGGCTTAGGCATCAAAGAAATTTGGCAAATAGATCCGAAGCATCATAAACTAGGCCGAGTAGAACATACTATTGGCTGGCCATTAGACAAATCCACTTATGGTGGTAGTTTTATTTATCATTTACCTGATAACAAAATTGCTTATGGTTTTGTAGTAGGCTTAGATTACACTAATCCGTATCTTAGCCCGTTTGAAGAAGCACAGCGATTCAAATTACACCCTAAAATAAAACCATTATTTGAAAATGCCACAAGATTAACTTACGGTGCCCGAGCTATTACTGAAGGCGGTTATCAGAGCATTCCAAAATTAACTTTTCCTGGTGGCTTGATTGTAGGCGACGCCGCTGGCTTTTTAAATGTTGCCAAAATCAAGGGTACGCATAATGCGATCAGTTCAGGCATGATTGCCGCAAAAACTATTATCGAAAACTTTGTTAACGAAAGTAATTTGCTAGAACTTAAACAGTACCAAGACAATATTTATAAATCTAAAATAATTACTGAACTATACAAAGTCCGTAATATTCGTCCTAGTTTTAATTTGGGCTTATTTGCTGGCCTTGCGTATTCTGCAGTAGATTACTATTTATTAAATGGCCGTGCACCTTGGACATTTAAACACCATCAAGATCATAAAGTATTATTAAAAAATAGTCCTCCCATAGATTATCCTAAACCTGATAACAAGATAACTTTCGATAGACTTTCTTCTGTTTTTTTATCAAATACTCATCATAATGAGAATCAACCGAGTCATTTAAAACTTATCGACCAGAGTAAAGCTGTCAAAATAAATTATGAACAGTTTCATGGACCAGAGCAGTATTATTGCCCAGCTGGGGTTTATGAGTATCTTAAAGATCAAAATAACCAAGTGTATTTACAAATAAACAGCCAAAACTGTGTACATTGTAAGACTTGCGATATCAAGGACCCAACACAAAATATTAATTGGCAGCCGCCTGAAGGTGGAGGTGGGCCGAATTATGTGGATATGTGATCTTATCTTAGACGTGGAGGTGGGTGTTTAGGCGGTGATGGTCGAACTTTATTTATTTTTGACTCCTGATCCCTTGGCTGTTTATACGCGAATGATAATACTCTCTTGATTGGTTTTGAATTCAGTGGAGGTTGAGTTGGAGATGTTTTTTGACTTAATGCTTGGCTCAACACTGATTTAATCAATTCTTGATCGCTGTATGCTAACGGTGAAATGTCTAAGCCTTTTTTCATCATTATTGCCACTTTTTTATAATCATCTTCTTGAGCATATTCTATTAGAGATTTTAATTCTTTATAACTTTCAGGATCTAACGAAATACCCATTTTATTCATGATGTTGACTACGTCCTGATGTTGTTCTTCCATAGCACAAAATATTGCACGCAGTGGTTGCTGAGAGTTTATGTGTTTAATAACATCAGCTTGATCCACTACATTACCGTGTTGATCATAAGTTAAAAAATCAGGTTCCGATAATAATTCTTTGACCACATCTGTAAAACCATGGTCTGCAGCAAAACACAAAGGTGTATGACCATTTTTGTCTGCCAAACCAGGATCAGCTTCATCACCTAATAAAGCTCTAACAATATCTGATCTATTTCTTTCTGCTGCATAGTACAATGCTGTTAAGCCTTGTCTATCTTGAGCATTTAAATAATATTTGTGGTCTTCTAAACCTTTGTCCCCATATAGATCTAAAAGTTTTTGAACATCTTCTAATTCTCCATGTGCAACTACAAACATTAACGGTGTCATGCCAAAGTAATCAGTACAATCAGAATCTGCTCCTAATTCAATTAATTTAATGACAGCATGAACATGCTCTATTTTAATATCACCATTAATTTCTAATATATGCTGCAAAGGAGTTTTACCACCAAAGCGATCTGGCAAAGGATTAACTATCAAATCAGGCAAATGTTTAGCCAACATTTCTATCTTATTCACATCACCTAATATACCTGCATAGAAGATACAATCGTCAATAGTATCTTCACTATCTTTGGTAAAAGCTTCTGGAAAACAGCTGTATAGCTCCTGGCGAGCATCGAGATTCAACCGCGCTAATCTAGTATCGTTAACATCTTTGAGATCAGTGGGGTTAGTACTCATATCTCTGCATCGGGACTAACTAATAATAATCATTAGACAAATAATGCAGCTAAAAGTTCAAGCTTGTAAGAAATATTTATAAGTTCTTAAGATCTTGATTAAATTGAATTTTATTTCGAAACAAACAACCCTATTTTTTGGACTGCACTTGCAGCTAGTGATTTACTATAACCTTTTATTTTAACAACACCCTTGACGATTCTGTCACCATTTTTTTTACAATCAGGTGAAGCTCGCAAGTCAAGCGAAAAATAAGAGTCAACCGATACCAAGTTGGATTCTTCATCCATATTGAAGTTAATTGAACCATTATATATAGAAGCGAATGCTAATAAATTTGAGCTAAGCAATTTACTTTTAGCTAATGTAAGTACCACATTAGCTTCACTTTTAATCTTACCTATAGGATCAGTGGCTAAAGATATAAACGCAACTTTACATGGATAAAAATCCAAGCTATCAGGAATAAACATGATATCTGTTTTTTGATTAACATCCATACTTCTTAAATCTTGAGAACGAGCAAATGCTTCAACATCTAATTCGGTAAAGTCAACGACATCTAATAACCAATCTTTTTCGCCTAACCACATGCCTGGGTATATGCCATCATACATCGCCGTAATAGTACCATTTATAGGAGTTTTAACCTGTAGCTGTTCGTTTTTTGCAGCTATATTTTGACCAATCGTTTTTTGATACTCAACATCAGCTAATTTTAATTCTGTAATTTTATGGTCTTTTTCTGATAACTGTACTTCAGTTGCAATCTGTTTTACTGCTTGTAGATTATGTTTTTGAATCTGTTCTCTTGTCATTAATTCAAGACTTTTTAACTGAATAAGATCTTGATTAGCTATTACATTTTGATCTACTCTTACTTTTACCTGATCTACCACAGAAATAAATGGCGAATATATACGTTGAGTCTTGGCATAGAACACAGCTGGAAGATAAATATATCTTGTATATGGTATAAAGAAAGTAATGAAAAATACAGCGATGATAATACTAGTGCTAATTGTATGAACATTAATTGTAATTTTTTCCCTGAGTAACCATAAATTATAAGCTTCTTTTGCAACAGGTCCTATGAACATCATCGTGACACCAAGAACAAATAATACATCTCCTATAATTTCTATATAATATAAAAAGTATAAAATTGATATCATCAATATAATTCTGTACAAGGACATCATTATACCGAATGTTAGCAAAAACTTGTATTTATGATAGTCGTGTAGCTCTGGTAAAGCAGTATCAAGACCTATAGCATATTTACGAAAATAATATTTCATCACAGCAAAACAGCGAGGAGCTAAGTTTCTTATGCGTAAATAATCTGAAAATATATAATAACCATCGAATTTCATAAATGGCATAATATTAACAAATAATGAAAGCAACCAAGAAACTGCTGCAATAAAAAACAACAAATGCTTTAAAATAGTTCCATCTGGTAATAAAAACCAAAAATAACCAGCCACAATTGCCAAATATATTTCAAATCTCAATCCGGCCGTAGACACAACTAATCTTTCTTTAGGATTCAATGTTATAGTACTTGCCACATCCGTATATGCTAGCGGATAAAAAAATATAAAATTGACCCCCATCTCAGGAACCGTACAATGGTATAATTTTGCAGCGTAAGCGTGACCAAACTCATGGATGAGTTTAGTAAACACCATTGTCAATAATACTAAAACAAGAGTACCCCAATTATTAAACGATGGTAAGCTATCAGTGAAGCTACCCCAGTTACTAGCTAATAAATACGTATTTAAGACCAATAGACATAAAATAAAGTAAGTAAAATATTTAGAAAATAAAAAATTAGCAATATCTTTAGTATTGTCTAAAAATTTATTAGGATTAACCAACGGTATTTTATAGGAAAATATTTTTGAAACATTAGCCAATGCCATGAAATACTTATTTTTTCTGGCCTTCTCTAAGCTTTTTATAATACTGTTACTTACAAGTAGCAAGTTAGAGGATAACAAAAACTTGAAAACAACATCTACGCTATTAGTGTCAATTTGATGAATCGTTTCATTATTTACAGAACTAACGATATCGTTAGCATTACCCATCTGCCATCTACTAATAATTTCGAACTCAACTTTACCTAGATAGTAAAATTTATTGGTTAACCTATCTGCCAAAATCCAAACTTTATCTTGCCAAAAGTCTATCCCTGCATATTCTATGCTTATTGTTGATTTCAAAGGTGGCAAATTTTGCAAGATATCAAAAGTAGATACGGCTTTAGCATCTATAACTTGAGCTACTTGATTGTTATTGGGGCTATCAATAGGTTCCATTTAAGCAACCCCATAATACCATTGACGTAATTTAGCTAATGGTTTCTGAAAGATATATTTTGCCAATGTCGTCTTTTTTAGACCATAAATTTTAACCTGGCCTTGATCACCTATAATTAAATCTTTATTTAGTCTAAATCTTGAATCTTTAAATCTGGCTACTAAGCGATAAGCTATTTGTTTTTGTGGTGTTATATAAGCCTCATAGCTATAGTGTTCTAATTCGGCCCATACACCCTTAAAAGGACTTTTGTTTGAATAATAATATAATCCCATGCCTTTTTTAAGATTAATATTATTATTGATGTTTAACCATATCTCTAATGTTTGTTGACTTTGATCAGCAATTTTCATTAAAGTCTCACCCGCTCTCACCGGCTTACCTAATAAATCATCTTTGCTTTTAAATAAAATTATACCTGCTTCAGGAGCCATGATATCACTCATTTCTAATTGCTGCGAAGCATACAATATTTCTTGTTTCTTGGCTTGAATATCTTGTCGTAACTTAAGGGTCTTACCGCGCTGCTCTTTATCTTCAAAACCTAAAGCTTGCGCTTGAGCTAACTCTGTTTCTAAACTTTTTTGTTCTTGCTGCTTTAGTTTTAGAACATTAGTTAAATCCAGTTTATCGTAATTTAATAATAACTGATCTTTTTTTACATACGTATTTGGCTCTATAAAAACATTTTTAATAAGTCCAGTCACAGGAGCGTTAATTAATAACGCCCTTTCACTAACAATTTGCGCGGGCGCCATTACCGTTGGCGTTATTGGGAAAAATAATGATAGCGCAAACACGCCCAATGATGCTAATACAATTTTTGTTCTAACATCATTCGTAAAGTTTCGTACTTGTCTTACATCATCTTTTAAACTTAATGTTATTGATTGATTATAGGCTTTTATAATTAAGTTAAGATTGATAATTTCTGCTTCAGGATAAATAATATTATTAAACAGAACTAAAAAAATTTCTTGCTGAGATTCTTGATTGCTATATAATTTAGTTATAACAAGTTCTTGTCCTAAGTTTTCTGCCCATTCATTTCTTAATCCATTATCTAAATCACTAGGATGAATTATTACTATCGAGTGTTTCTTGTTAGTATTATTGATGTTATCTACGTGTACTGAGACTAATATATCTTGTAAGATTTTATGTAACCAGTTCTTAAAAGACTTACTGACTTCTTGATCTTTAGTATCTATTGTCCCTGATATCTTTAAAATATTAATTGCCTGTGGTTTACTTGGATTTCTTTCCACAACGACTGACAATTGATACTGAATGATCTTATAAGTATCATTTACGATAAAGTCTATAATCTCTTTAAACTCACTGTAATCATAGAGACTATTTTGTAGTGCAAGTATTTTAGATATATTTTCAACTTGCATATTAAGCTTTTTCGAACGTTACTTGTGCGCTCAACCCTGGAATTAATTTTTCTGGTTTTGCGTCGATTAATTTACCGAATATATCAATAGTCTGACTTGTTGGGTCAACCTCAGCACCAATTCTGACCACTGCTCCCTGAAAACAATCATTAGTTTCACTAAAGCAGAATTTAAATTTATTACCCAACTTCAACCATTGCAACCAGCCTGCTTGAATGTAAGCTTTTACTAATAAATCTTCATTATTAGTTACAGTCATCACATCTTGACCAGCTGTAGCATATTCATCTTCGGTAACTTGTGTTGAAATGACTTTGCCTGCATAGTTTGCTTTAATCACACAGTTAGCAATTTGATATTCCATTTTTTCAGCATACTTGCTTGCTTGTTCATACAAAGACTCAGCTTCGACAAGAGAATATTCGCTAGCAGAATTTAGTTTTTGTAATTTTTTTAAATTATCAACACGCGCCTTACGTTCTTTTACTACTGCTTTTTGCATTGCGTAATCAAGTTCTAATTCTTTACAATCAAAAGTTACTAAAATGTCATCTTTGGCAAAATTTTGACCATCTTTAAATGGTAAGCCTTTTACCACCGAAGATTTCAGGCTTGTAATTCTTAATTTATTATTAGCTACTAATAACGCAGGTGTTTCATAAACTTCGGCCGGCTCACCTGTTTGGGTATTAGTACTTGTGCTAGTAGAATGGCTAGCTGCACTTACTTCTGCAGCTTTATTGATTTCTTGTTGGGTTGGAGTTCCATCCGTCGAGGTACTTGATACACTACTTGCAGCAGCTGAATCAGGTGTACTATTAGACTGATGATACTTTTTGTATACTATATATACAGATAGTAAAATAAAAATAATAGCTATGACACCAATAATAATTTGATTCTTGTTTATTTTTGCAAGTGGATTCTGACTATTCATTTTAGTTTTTTCCCTAACTTCGTTAGATTAGTTTTTAATCTTATATTTTTTACTATTTTATTAATCTGAATTCTGACTAAAGATTTATAATTTATAAATAGTTAAATAAATTTTTAATATATAAATTAGTATAGTAAAATGAGTTGTAAAAAACCATTTAGTATAGGTAAAATCATGACTATTAAGTTAGAAGATAGCGCATTTATAGTTATTGACCTCCAGACAAAACTTTTACCTCTCATAGCTGATAGCCAAAATGTTATTGATAATTGTTTTTGGTTAAGCAAAGTAGCACAAAGATTAAATCTACCTACTTTAATTTGTGAACAATACCCTAAAGGCCTGGCACACACCTATCAACCTATTAGGGACCTAGTCCCCGCTTCAGCCATAACAGCAAAAACCAGTTTTTCAGCCGGTCGTGATACTATATTTACTGATAAACTCGCTTCTCTTAATAAAAAACAAGTTATCCTTTGTGGTATAGAAGCTCATGTTTGTGTTTTACAAACCGCAATGGATCTGGCTGAAGTTGATTATGAGGTTTACGTCGTCGTTGATGCTATAGGCAGTAGAAATCCTAATGACAAAAAATTTGCGATTAAACGCATGATTCAACACGGCATCTTCGTGGTTACCAAAGAAATGGTCCTATTTGAATGCCTAGAGCAAGCAGATACCCCTCTTTTTAAAGCGATGAGCTCTGAGTTTTTAAAATAATAATTATCTTTAAATTTAAATAAGTTATTGTATGGATATATCAGGTCAAACAGCATTAGTAACCGGGGGTGGCTCTGGGTTAGGTGCTGCAACAGCAAGAAATCTAGTAGCTCACGGTGCTAAAGTAATTATCTTAGATCATAATATGAGTGTTGCTCAAGGTGTTGCTAAAGATCTTAATGCCTTAGTTATCGAGTGCGATGTATCAAATCCTGATAGCGTTGCAAATGCTTTTGCTGTTATTAAAAAATCAGCTGATACTCCAAGAATCTGCGTCAACTGCGCAGGGATTGCTCCAGCAGGGCGAATCGTTGGCAAGCAAGGCCCAATGCCTTTTAATCATTTCACTAAGACTATTGATATTAATCTAAACGGTACTTTTAATATTTTAAGATTAGCTAGCCACGCAATGAGCCTTTTAGACCCTGTTAATCAACATGGTGAGCGGGGTGTTATTATTAACACTGCATCTATCGCAGCCTACGAAGGTCAATTAGGACAAGCTGCTTATGCTGCGTCTAAAGCAGGTGTTGTTGGTTTAACTTTACCGGCCGCACGCGAACTCTCCCGATTCGGTATAAGAGTCAATACTATTGCTCCTGGCCTTTTTGCTACGCCATTGTTAATGAACATGCCGCAAGAAGTACAAGATAGTTTAGCTAATGCCATGCCCTTTCCAAAAAGACTTGGCGATCCAAAAGAATATGCTTTATTAGTAAATCATATTATTTGTAATCCGATGATTAATGGTACAACTATTAGACTTGATGGAGCAATGCGAATGCAGTAAAGCTGGCACATCAAACGGCCAGTTATGCTTACCCTATTTCACAACAAATATCTTTTTTATTCAATCTGATAGCAGCTTATCTTGTTTCTAGTAACTCTAAAAATAGTATTTTATGTCAGGCATAATCCTGGTAATATTAACCTAAGAAAAACCTGTAACATTATTTTAGCCACCAAACTAGGGCTGTGAACTATGAATGATCTTAATAAGATTTTTGATTTAGCAAGAGAATTACCTAACGGCGGACTCCATATAATGGATGATCCACAAACTGGTTTAAAAGCAATTATTGCCATCCACAGCACAGCTATTGGGCCTGCGTTAGGCGGATGTCGTTTCCTTGAATATAATTCTGCTGAAGATGCCATCAAAGATGCTATCAAATTAGCAAAAGGCATGAGTTATAAAGCAGCAATTACGGGCGTACCTACTGGCGGCGGTAAAGCTGTTATTATGAAACCTAAATCTATCAGGGATATCGATGCTTATTTTACCAAGTTTGGTCAATTTGTCGAACAACTAGGTGGTAAATATATTACCGCCATGGACAGTGGAACTTCACTACATGAAATGGATATTATTGCTAAACATACCAAGTATGTAGCTAGCATTACTGCAGAAAACACTATATCGCATGGCGATCCCTCACCATACACAGCCTATGGAATCCTAAGAGGTATCCAGGCTGCAGTTGAATTTAAATTATCTAAAACATCTTTAAAAAATCTCAAAGTTGCCATCCAAGGTGTCGGCCATGTTGGTTATGATTTGGCAACCAGATTACACAGTCATGGTGCAAAATTATTCGTAGCAGATATCAATGTTAAAGCCTTGGAACGATGCCAACAAGAGTTCGGCGCCGTCATCGTCGATAATAGCGACATTCACAAACTTGAATGTGATGTTTATGCTCCTTGTGCTTTGGGCGGTGCAATTAATGACAGAACTATTCATGAACTCAAATGCCCTATTATCGCAGGTTGTGCTAATAATCAATTAGCAACTAAAGAGCTTGGTTTAAAACTACATAATATGGGTATTTTATATGCCCCTGATTATGTTATTAATGCTGGTGGTTTGATTTTTGCTCATGCACTTTATGCAAACCTAGGGGAGCATCAGGCTTTTGACGCAATTGAAAATATTTATACTTGTTTATTAGACATTTTCTCACAGTCGCAAGTAAACAATATGCCAACTAGCGATATCGCTGATAACATTGCGCAAAATAGAATCAATGCTGCACAAGAAAAATTAAATCAAGGAGTCGCTGTATGTGCGCACAGCCTGTAAATCAATTTCATAATATAACTTCCAAAAATACTAATGAAATTAATTTCACGATTAATTATTGTCAATATTTAAACCCAGATGGTGAATTAGTCAATACTAATCAATTTGATCAAAACAACCTGCCAGCAATTTTCAACAATAAACAGCATTTGATTAAACTTTATAAAGCCATGGTTCTCGCCCGAGTTTTTGACCATAAGGCTGTTGCTCTGCAAAGAACTGGTCGAATGGGAACTTACCCTTCTGCTCTAGGGCAAGAAGTAATAAGCATTGCTATGGCTGATGCTATGTTACCAGAAGATGTATATGTGCCTTATTATAGAGACGTATCAGGAATGTTTCTGCGCGGTGTAAGAATGGAAGAAATCTTGCTCTACTGGGGCGGTGATGAACGTGGTAGTGATTTCAAATGTGGTAATAAAGATTTCCCCATATGTGTGCCGATAGCAACTCAATGCCTGCATGCTGCTGGAGTTGCTGCAGCTTTTAAATTTAAAAAACAAAATAATGTTTGTGTGACAGCAATTGGTGATGGTGGTACTTCCAAAGGCGATTTCTATGAAGCACTAAACTTGGCTGGCGCTTGGCAACTGCCCGTAGTATTTGTAATTAATAACAATCAATGGGCAATCTCTGTACCACGCAAAAAACAAACTAATTGCCCGACTCTTGCCCAAAAGGGGCTCGCTGCTGGTTTACATTGTATGCAAGTTGATGGCAATGATATGCTGGCTATGCAACATTGGTTAAAAACAGCCGTTGATCATGCAAGAAATAATCAGGGCCCAGTACTCATTGAAGCCATTACTTATAGAATGTGCGATCATACCACAGCTGACGATGCTTCCAGATATCGCAGTCAATCTGAGGTAGACCTTGCTGGTAAAAAAGATCCCATATCTCGTTTAAAAAAGTATTTAATTCACCAAGCATTTTGGGACGAAAATAATGATCAACATCTACTACTTGACTGTCAAAAACAAGTTGAAGAAGCCGTTAATAATTATTTAAATATGCCTCCTCAACCACCCACTGCAATGTTTGACTATTTGTATGAAACACTACCCGTAAGTTATCAAAGTCAACGACAAGAAGCCATTGATACTGCCCACCTTGCAGCACCTAACCATTAGCGAAATAAACGAGTTTATTTATGAGTGAAATTACTTTAGTAGAAGCCGTAACTCAAGCCTTAGCGTATGAATTAGAACACGATAAAAATGTCGTCGTCTTTGGCGAAGATGTCGGTTTAAATGGTGGTGTTTTTAGAGCCACTAACGGCCTGCAACAAAAATTTGGTGAATACCGAGTTTTCGATACTCCACTTGCCGAATCAATGATTGTGGGTCTTGCCATTGGCATGTCAACACAAGACGTGAAACCCGTTTGTGAAATCCAGTTTATGGGATTTATTTACTCAGCGGTAGATCAAATAGTCTGTCATGCTGCCCGGCTTCGTAATCGTACACGCGGTCGTTTGTCGTGCCCACTGGTTATTCGCGCACCTTTTGGTGGCGGTATCCACGCACCAGAACATCATTCTGAAAGCACGGAAAGCATGTTCGCACATATCCCAGGTTTACGCGTAGTAATGCCATCATCACCACAACGGGCTTATGGATTATTATTAGCCGCAATTAGAGATCCAGATCCAGTCATATTTTTAGAACCGAAAAGAATTTACCGTAAAGTAAAACAAAATGTCCCTAATAATGGCGAAGCATTACCTTTAGATACTTGTTTTATTTTACAAGAAGGCACGGATATCACTTTAGTAACTTGGGGAGCGATGGTACATGAAACTATGCTGGTAGCAAAAAAACTGGCAGAAAATAATGTTTCAGCTGAAGTAATTGATCTCGCAACAATTAAGCCGATAGACATGCAAACTATTATCAGATCAGTTGAAAAAACTGGTCGTTGTGCAATTATCCAAGAAGCTGCAAAAACGTGCAGCGTTGGTTCTGAAATTGCTGCGCACTTAGCTGAGCATGCATTAACTAGCTTATTTGCTCCGATCAAAAGAATCACAGGCTACGACACAGTCATGCCTTATTATAAAATGGAAAATCAGTATATCTTGAGCGTAGACAAAGTCTATGCCGGTGTACAAGAAGTACTTAACTACGCATAAAATAATGGGATAACTACATGAGTATTTTTAAATTACCTGATCTTGGCGAAGGTTTACCAGATGCTGAAATTCGCGAATGGCATGTAAAAGTTGGCGATGAAGTAAAAGTCGATCAACCTTTAGTCTCTATGGAAACTGCCAAAGCAGTGGTAGAAGTTCCCTCTCCTTTAGCTGGCAAAGTAGTAAAACTATATGGTAAAGAAGGCGATGTGATTGATACTGGTGCTGCCTTAATAGAATTTTTAGCCGCAAATAGTTCTGCAGAAAACTTAAAACAAACTCACTCAGAGCAAGCAACTACTGACACTAAACCAAAAGACAATAGTTCTACAGTTGCTGGTAAAATAGAAGCTGGCAATGAAATAGTTGATGAAGCAAGTAGTCTATCAAGCACTAAGGGTACTGTTAATGCTAATATAAAAGTTACACCTGCAGTACGAGCTTTGGCGACTAAACTTGGCGTTGATTTATCTTGTGTCAAACCAACTGGTAACAATGGTGTCATCACTAGTGATGATGTTAACAAAGCAAGTTTAAATCAAGCGCAAATTGGTGATGCTGAAAACTTAAAAGGCGTACGTCGTGCTATGGCAAGCACTATGGCTCTGTCACATAGTGAAGTTGCACCTGCGACGTTATTTGATGAAGCAGACATCCATAATTGGGGAGAAAAACAAGACGTAACTGTAAGATTAGTTTCTGCATTAATCGCTGCTTGCAAAGCTGAACCAAGTTTAAATGCCTGGTATGATAGTAAAAATAACACACGTCGAGTAGCTAAAAACGTCCATCTTGGTTTAGCAGTAGATACAGAAGAGGGATTATTTGTTCCTGTATTAAAAAATATTGATACTATGGACCTAGGCAACTTAAGAGATACTATAAACACTGTTAAATCCCAAGTGCAAGCTCGCACTATCCCACAAGATATGCTACATGGTAACACGATTACATTATCTAACATTGGCACAGTGTCAGGTAAATTTGCTTGTCCTGTTGTAGTTCCACCAACAGTTGCAATAATAGCGATTGGCAGGATGTTTAATACAGTTAAGCTCAATAATAACACCGCTGAGAATCATCGCACTCTTCCTATTTCTTTGACATTTGATCATCGATGTGTAACTGGTGGTGAAGCTGCAAGATTTTTAAAGACATTTATTAGTAATTTAGAAGTATCTGCTCTATCATGATATTTAGAAAAATACAGGATATTCAGCTTGATTAATTTTGCTTTTAACTCATATCTATAAGGGGCGTATATGTTTAATAATTCTAAAAAATATTTACTTACATCTTGCTTAGCCTTTTGTTCTGTCAACAGCACTAACTTATTTGCATTAGCAGAATTGAATCCTACAAGTATTTATAATTTTTTTAATAATAATTTTAGCCTAAGCGGTAATGGTAACTTAACATCTAATTATGTTTGGCGTGGCGTAAGTCAAACTAAAGACTTACCGGCAGCGCAAGCAGGAATAAAACTTAATCATATTTATGGCTTCTATTTAGCATCATCAGGCTCAAATATTAATTACCTTGATCCAAGAGGTAGAACCGCAACAATAGAATTAGATTATTCTATTGGATATAAAGGAAACTACAGCGATTTCAAATATTATGCTGAGGCTTTATATAATGATTATCCTGGCACAAATAAATTAGATTATATGCAGTATACTGCCGGTGCCCAATACAAAATATTACGTGCTACTGTAACTTATGCACCTCGACAATTTGACACTCGTACAAAGGGCACCTATTATACTGGCGGCGTGACTCTGCCACTACATGATTTGAATTCACCTTTATTAAGAGACATGAGCCTAAATGCAGATATAGGACGTTTCCAGTTTGATGGTGGGCCTTATCGCAGACAAGATTACTTTGATTATAAAATATCTCTAAATAAAAAAATAAATAAATTTGATTTTAATTTAGCTTGGACAGATACGAATGGTAAATTTAGAGCCGGCAAACTTGATGATGATAAAATTATTGCGAGTGTGGGCGTAACGGTTTAGAACTTTGATCGAACAGCCTGAGGATCAATTCCTCAGGCTCTGACAGAACCATAGTAGATACCTTCTCTCAGTTCAATAGTTTTTAAAAATTATCAAAATAATTTATAACCTTAGCCAGATTCTCGAAGTTTAATAATTCAAAATCATCAATAATTTGTTCTTGCTCTCCAGCATAAATAATATAACCTTTAGGTGCCCTACCTTCTGTTAGATCTGCAAAATATTTAAGCTCTTTGGTAAAAGAGCGATTAAATGTCGCTGAAGATTTGATTTCAATTGGTACAAAATTATTAGATGATTTTAAAATCAAATCAACTTCATGGCCATTATTATCACGATAATAATATAAATTAGGCTCTATACCCATGTTTAATCTGTTTTTTAGAACCTCTAAGACTATCAAATTTTCAAATAAAGCGCCCCTTAGCGGATCTCGATATATTTGTTCTGGTTTACTAATATCTAATAAATAACAGGCAAGCCCAAGATCAGTAAAATATAGTTTTGGCGATTTAATAACTCTTTTACCAAAATTTTCATGGTATGGTTTAATCTTAAATATTATAAATGAAGCCTCAAGTATTGATAGCCAATTTTGTACTGTATGATGCGACACTCCAAGATCATTCGCAAAACTTGCACTATTAAAGACTTGCCCGATTCGTCCAGCACACAGAATTAAAAACTTTTGAAACAGACTAAGATCTTTAATATTTACTATTTGTCGAACGTCCCTTTCAATATAAGTACTAATATAGTCCCGAAAAAATTTATGCGGTGGAATTTGATTTTTATATATTCGAGGAAATCCTCCATTAAAGATGCGTTCATCTGCCGGTGTTGGATTGAACTCTGGAACTGCCTGTAATTCTGCTAGACTTAGTGGTAATAATTTTAGCATTGCAGTACGACCAGCTAATGATTGCGCCACATGCTGACTCAACGCTAATTGGTGGCTACCGGTTAAGATAAACATACCATTAATTTCTTCAGCATCAACAATACCTTGAATATATGACAATAATTCAGGTTGTCGTTGAATTTCATCGAGAATACATCCTGTTTTAAACCTAGCTAAAAATCCTCTAGGATCCATTTTGGCTAACATTATAGAATCTGGATCTTCTAAGGATATATATGGCTTTTCAGGAAATAACTCTTTAACTAAAGTCGTTTTACCTGACTGTCTAGGACCCAAAATTGTTACAACGGGATATTTTAAAGCCATCTGACGACATTCCTGCTCTAGTTCCCGCGCAATTAACCTCATTTAACCTCCTGATGCTTCTATTTAGTACACGTTCACCGAATAGGAATTCCATACCATCATCCCGAGCTTTTGCGAGGGATCTCAGTAGCTGAAGATTAATTGAGATCCTTCGACTACGCTCAGGATGACAAATATTCGAATAGCTGAACGTTTACTCTACTTATATTGATTATAGCGTTAGTTTATACAATTTGGAAGTTCTAATTCCAAATTGTATAAACTAGTGCCAAATCCTGGCACATATCAACAAGTTACGTGTATGAATCATGGGTACACCACTAAATTCATTCTGACATTATTTGCTTCGCAAAAGGTTCTTTTAATAAATTCAGTGATTGTACAACATTATTACGCACTAAAAACATCATAGCTAATTTTCTACAATCTCATCGTCTGACTGTATGCTATGATTTTTAGATCATCAGACAATACAGCTATTTCACCTTCGTTTTCCTGCAGAACTCTAGGTGACATGTAATTTGCTAACAACTTTTCAAAAGCATCACATAACTCTTCATAAGAGACATCAAGTAGTAAATTATCATCTCGTGACAAAAATTCAATAATCTGTACATTAGCATACTTTATAATTTCTCGTGCCAGTATCAAGACATCAGAAGCTGTAGGTTGACAAACTTTAAGAGTAGATATAGATACATCATACTCATCTATAATATCCCACAGCTGTTCATAGCAACGAGCAATTAAACTACCCCACTCACGAGCAGGATTCCACCTTTTGTCCCAAACACGTAGATAAGAATATTGGATGGATTTCGAAAGTGTCATAGCATGATCAAAAAGATCCACAACAGGCGTCAAATCAACCATGGACTTTTCTATAGCTAATTTGGCAATCATGTTTTTTATTTTCTGCTCTTGCTCAAGATCTTCAATCGGTTGATTAGTTATAAACTTTGCAGCAGCAACTGCGCGCATAGCAACAAAGCGTAATTCGAATACTTCTAATAATCTTCTAACAGGATTACCTAATAGCACGCTTTCAGTCTCGCAATTTTTTTTAAATCGATACCATTGAATATAACGAACTATTGTGGCTGCTGCTTCTATTTTTGTTGGCATAAAATTCCCTATAATGTTACTAAAACATCTTGCTAATTTATAGGAATTAATGGTGTCATAATAGGCTGCTGAGGCGCTTGCACAGGAGGCAGATCATGATAGATCTCAGAATCATCTGGGCCTAAACTTCTTAATTGACGTGGGCCATCCTCTAACAGCTTTTTGTAGTTTTCTGCGGTTGGTGCTAAAGCCTGTGCTTGCTGTTCTGATGCATATTGCTGCTGCAATCTTTTTTGATTATCTCGACTATAATATTCCATTTGTTCTTGGAAGGTCGGGATTTGAGGATCTAGATTAGGTGTCTCATTTACTCGACTACTATCAGATTGTATCTGCGCAAAATCAGGTAACAAATTTTGAGCATAATTTTTTTGTATATAAAATAATGAACCTATAATAATAACAATAATAATCAGCTTTAACGCAAATTTAGTTATTCTCCACGTCAGCTTCAAGAATATAATCCCTATTACTATTAGGACTATCATCATTAGATTGGACATCTGTACCTTCCTGGTTATCAATTTTTAATTTTTTAGATGCTTTAGCACCCAATTCTTTAATTTTTTCTGCTCGACTTATAATATTACCGCGACCAAGCGATAACTTATTCAACGCCGTATGATAGGCTTCATCAGCTTTACCTATTGACTGTCCTATTTTTGCTAAGTCATCAGTAAATGCGACAAACTTATCGTATAGTAGACCTGACTCTCTTGCTATTAAAATAGCATTTTTATTTTGTTTTTCAAATAACCATACACTGGCCACTGTTTTGAGCGTAGCTAGCAATGTCGTTGGGCTAGTGATAATAATTTTTTGATTCCAAGCTTGCATCAATAAATCTGGCATCACTTGCAAAGCCATAGAAAAGGCACCTTCTATAGGTAAAAATAAAATAACAAAATCTGGCGTAATTAATTGTTCATTAGTTTGATATTGTTTACTGCTTAAATTAGCAATATGATTTTGAATAGACTTAATAAATAAATTCAAATAGGTTTCTGCCTGACTTACCCCATCAGTCGACTTAGCTAGTTGCGCATTATTCGCTTCAATATATTTTTCATAATGCGTCAAGCTAACTTTAGCATCTATAACAATATGTTTATTATCAGGCAAATTAACAATGACATCTGGACGTAAATTTTTATTATCGATAGACTTTAATTGTAAATCTCTGCCTTGCAGGATATATTCCTCACCTTCTCTTAATCCCGAGCTTTCTAGAATTTTTTCGAGAATAACCTCGCCCCACATGCCTTGGCTTTTGACATTGCCTTTTAGGGCATTAGTTAAATTTTCAGTCTCACGCGCCATATTTGAATTATTAATAATTAATTTACTAATCTCATTTTTAAGTGAAAAGATCTCACGTGTTTCTTCACTATGGTTACGCTCAACTTTTTGGGTAAATTCTGTAATTTTTTCTTTTAGTGGTTGTAGTAGATTAGTAATATTATTTTTAGTTTCACGCTCTAATATTTGTGCTTTGTCATTTAGAAGCTGATTCGTAAAGTTTTCAAACTGTAATTTTAATTTCTGTTCAGACTGTCTAATATTTTCTTTAGTATCGTTATATTGTTGTTTTAAAAATTCATTTTGCGATGTAAGCAAAGCATTCTCTTTTTCGAGGCCAATAATATTATTATTAAGACTTTTAATAGTAGAAAGAAAATTAAAAATTATGAATATTATGCCTAAACATAAACCTGCCAATAAAAGACCAAACATTATTGCTTATCCTATAGTATTAAATTTCTGCTTGAATAGTTATATGCTTAATTAAAAACTTTTCTGCCAAACCCTGCTCTGCCGCTTTGAGTATCTGTGGCCAAGCATTCAAATCGCTTATTCTGACATGAGCACTCAAAGCAATATAGCCAGTAGATAAATTCCAGATATGTAGATCACTTACATGATTTATTTTATCTAAACTTTTTAAGAAATTATTCACTTCATTTAAATCTATATGTTCCGGCACGCCTTCCATTAATACTAAAAAACTTTCTCTTAATAGTCTATAAACTGATGTTAAAACGATCCCGCATATAACCACAGATAAAATAGGATCTATAGGCATCCACCCTGTAACATAAATAATGGCACCCGCTAAGATAGCAGCTACAGATCCTAAAAGATCACCAATTACATGCACCAATGCAGCCCTAGTATTTAAATTTGCATGTCCGTGACCATGATCTGACTTAGATAACATATAGGCAACTAATATATTTATAAATAATCCTATGGTTGCAACAATAAACACACTACCACCATCCACAACCGTATGCTGTTTGATCCTAATGATTGCCTCGTAAATAATCCAGAAAATAACTATCAGCATAAATAGTGCATTGACTAGTGCAGTTATTACTTCTATACGAGCTAATCCATAAGTATGCGTTTCTGATGGTGGCTTATGCATATACTTACCTGCAAGCCAGGCTAATAATAAAGCCACGGCATCGGTAATCATATGTCCTGCGTCACTTATCAAAGCTAGCGATCCAGACATATAGCCGACAGATGCTTCTACCAATGCATAAGAAATAGTTAATACTAAAGCTATAGTTAAAGCTCGTTGATCGCGCTCGCCTTCGTGCTTAAAGTCGTGGTGGCAACTATTATTCATGGTTTGATATCCAATTGAATAAATTTTCAAGTTCATTGTAAAAATTAGCAGATGGATGGAAATTTAGCTCCTGCCTAGCTAAATCTATATTAGCACAAGAATGCTTAATATCACCCTTAATAAAATCCTGATATACCGGCGGATGTGAATATTTAATATTATATTTTTTAGCAATCGTCATCATTGAATCATATAGCGCTTTGAGACTTAGTTCTTGCCCCATCCCGACATTGAAGACCGTACTATTTATTTTATTATTATTTTTATCATCATAATATAAATTAAAACACGCTAAAATATTAATTTTAACAACTTCATCTACACCACAAAAATCTCGAGTCGTCGTTCCATCGCCGTAAATATATAAAGGCCTATTATTGATTATTTGATTCATCCACTTAGGGATTACTGCTGCGTAAGCACCGTTCGGGTCCTGTCTTTTACCGTATATATTAAAATACCTAAACCCTACAGTAGGCATACCAAAATAAGTAGTATATTGCCTGGCCAATAGTTCATTAGTATATTTTGTCGTAGC